>Ga0105246_10000390_pt1 | contig 23483 bp, 26 predicted proteins | sample KBSM64metaG_FD_99694 | JGI IMG/M metagenome (GOLD analysis project Ga0105246, IMG submission 99694) | Miscanthus rhizosphere microbial communities from Kellogg Biological Station, Michigan, USA - KBS M6-4 metaG | ecosystem: Host-associated > Plants > Roots > Rhizosphere > Soil | place... | reverse complement strand
GTGCAGGCCGCCTTGCAGACCGGCCGCTGCCGTGGCGGTTGCATCGTCATTCAGCGGCTTGGGCAGGTGAATGATTTGCTGTTGTTTTGCACTGACCAACATGATGAAAGGACCTGTAGGTAAATGACTGTCAGTCCTGGACAGCAAATACCGTGCCTTTCGAATAAGTCCTTTTATTTCAATGGCTTGTTGTTTCGCGTGAGCCAGCGAAGCGGTCATCCCTTGCCGGTGGGCGGCAGAGGATGACCGTTGTGCGTCAGCGATGGGCGATGTTTTCCAGTGCGAGGTTGCGGGTGCGGGGGCCGAAGTAGCCGATGGTCAACATCACGATCAGCATGCTGGCGACGATGAACGCCAGTACGCCCGGCGTGCCGAAGTGGTCGAGGAACAAACCGATCAGCAGGCTGCTGAACACCGTCGACAAGCGACTGAACGAATAGCAGAACCCCACGGCCCGGGCGCGGATGTTGGTGGGGAACAGTTCGCTCTGATAGGAGTGGTAGCTGAAGCTCAGCCAGGCGTTGCAGAAGGTGATCATCACCCCGCAGAAGATCAGGCCGAAGGCGCTGGTCTGCAACGCGAACAAGGTGCCGAAGCTCATGGCGCCGAGGGCCGAGCCGACGATCTGCCACTTGTTCTCGAAGCGGTTGGCGAATTTGACGAACAGCAACGGCCCGAGCGGGTAGGCGAGGGTGATGATGAACGCGTACATCAGGCTGTGAGTGACGCTGACGCCCTGCCCGGAAAGCAGCGCCGGCAGCCAGTTGCCGAAGCCGAAAAAGCCGATGGCCTGGAAGATGTGGAAGACGATCAGCATCAACGCGCGGCGGCGATAGGGCGGTTGCCAGATATCGGCGAAACGGCCCTTGCCTTCGACGTCCACTGCCACGGCTTCCGGTGCGTCCAGTGGTTGACGGTGATCTTTCTCGCAGCGCGCCTCGATACCCTCAAGGATCCGGTTCGCCTCATCGAAACGGCCATGCTGGGCCAGCCAGCGCGGCGACTCCGGCAGACGTTTGCGCAGCCACCAGATGAACAGCGCAAACACTGCGCTGGCCAACACCACCCAACGCCAGCCGGACACCCCGAACGGCGCCTGCGGCACCAGCCACCAGGACATCAACGCCACTGCTGGCACCGACAGGAACTGCACGAAAAACGCGAAAGCGAACGCCGAACTGCGCATGCGCTTGGGCACCAGTTCCGAGAGGTAGGCGTCGATGGTCACCAGTTCGATGCCGAGACCGATGCCCACCAGAAAACGCATGCAGATGATCCCCAGCGCCGAACTCTGCACGCCCATCAAAACAGTGGCGACGGTGTACCAGACCAGCGCGAAGGTGAAGATCGCCCGCCGCCCGAAACGGTCCGCCATCGGGCTCAGCAGGCTGGCACCGAGAAACAGTCCGAGGAACGTCGCCGAGGCGAACGCAGCCTGATCGGAGAACCCGAACACGCCCTGATTGCCGGTGGCGAAAATGCCGTCGCGGATCAGGCCGGGGCTGATGTAGGCGGTCTGGAACAGGTCGTAGAGTTCGAAGAAACCACCGATCGACAGCAGCGCCACCAGCCGCCAGATCGTGGCGACTGCCGGGAGGCGGTCGATGCGGGCGGAAATCTCGGCGGCGCGTATCGGGTCGATGCCGTCGCGTTGCGCGGCGGGGGCGTGTGCAGTCATGGGCTGATCCATTTTTTATTGATGGAAAATCTTAGCCTGCTATCGGAAATCAAGGATTGTTTATATCGACGGTTGGCGAGGGAAAACCGCCGATTTCTTGCAATATCCGCTTACCAATTAACGATTTATGTCGCGGGCTGCGGATCCGGTAGCGCAGACGCTGGCAAGCCGAACACCTTATCGAACAACCAGTTGAACGCGAAGGTGTAGCAAGGGATGAACACGATCAGCGCCAGATCCAGTAAAAAGGCCTGCACCAGACTGATGTTCATCCACCACGCGATCAGCGGAATCAGGAACACGATCAGCGTCAGTTGAAAGCCGACGGCGTGGGCGATGCGGCGTTTGACCGTGCGGGTGCGCGAGGCCTGACGGCTTTCCCAACGCTCGAACAGCGAGGTGTAGATGAAGTTCCAGGTCACGGCGATGGTGGTGATGATCACCGCCAGCGGGCCGGTACTGCCGGGCGAGGTGCCGGACAACAGGGCCAGGCCGAGGGCCGAGAAGGTCATGCCGATCACTTCATAGAGCGACACATAAACCAGTTTGCGTTTGACGCCTTGCATGGGGAATTGCCTCTTTCTTGCGACTTGTGGCCAGTGGGGCTGGCGAAGGCGACGAAAGATAGCTTCAATGGAGGTGACAGAAAAAGTCAGTAGCTTTCAGTTTTATTGATAGGTGTGCGAAGTGAATTTCAACAGTGAAAGCATCGAGCTGTTTCTCGCCGTGATCGAGCGCGGCTCGTTTTCCGCCGCTGCCAGGGCGTTGGGCAAAGTCCCGTCGGCGGTGAGCATGGCCATCGGTAATCTGGAGGCGGAACTCGGTTACTCGCTGTTTGATCGCAGTCACCGAGAACCGCAACCCACGGCCATGGCACTTTCGCTGGTTCCCCATGCGCGATTGATCGCCGATCAGCTCAAGCAATTGCAGGTGCACGCGGTGCAGTTGTCGTTGGGGCTGGAGAGCAAGTTATCGATCGGCGTGGCGGCGGATATCGATCGCCGACGGTTGCTGACGGCGATCAAGGACATCAGCGAGCGCCATCCGCTGCTCGACATTGAAGTGTTGACCGCGCCACAGGACGATGTGCTGGCGATGCTCCACAGTGGCCGGATCAGCGTGTGCCTGGCGTTCGCCGGGTTGAGCGTGAATGTGCTGGAGCGTTTTCAGTTTGTCGGCACTGAGCGGATGATCGCCACGCTGGCGGCGGACAGTCCGCTGTTGCAGGGGCAGGACCTGTTTCTCGAGGATCTGGTGCATGTCCGGCAGATCGTCGTCGGCAGTCGCGACTTGCCGATCAGCGAAACCCGGCCGCTGGTGGCCGAATCCCACTGGCGCACCGACAGCCTGGAAACGGCGCTGGAAATGGTCGAGGCGGGGTTGGGCTGGGGCAATTTTCCGTTGTCGGTGGTACAGCCGTGGCTCGATAGCGGACGCTTGAAACGGCTGAATTTTCGCAACATCGAAAACGGTCTGGTGCTGCCGTTGCACGCGGTGTGGCTCAAGAGCCAGCCGTTGCAGAAGGGCGCGCTGGCTCTGGTGGAGTTGCTGGGAGGTTGAGTCAGGTGCTCTCGCGAATCTTCAGTTCGAAGCCCATGTCCTCCACCGGCCGCGCCACGCTGTTACCGGCCATCAGCGTCAGCATCTGCTCCGCCGCACGCTTGCCGATCGCTTCGCGGGGCGTGTTGATGCTGCTCAGGCGCGGCACCATGTGCTCCGACATCGGCAGGTCGTTGAAACCGAGGATCGCCACTTGTTCGGGGATTTTGATTCCGTTGCGCAGCGCTTCCAGCAGGGCGCCCTGGGCCAGGTCGTCATTGCCGAAGAAGATCGCATCGACATCCGGGTGCGCCGCCAGCAGTTGCAGGAACAACTCGCCTCCCAGACCTACGGACGATGAACGCGGGGTCAGCACTTCCAGATCCGGGTCATAGCGACCAGCCTTCTGCAACGCCTTGCGAAAGCCTTCACCGCGCAGCAGGGTGCGCTGATCGAGCTGCGCGCCGATGTACGCCAGACGCTTGCGGCCACGGGACAGCAAATGCTCGGCGGCGGTTTCCCCGGCGCTGAGCTGGGAGAAACCGACGCAGTTCACCCCGGCGGCGCTGTCCAGTTCCATCATGTACACGCAGGGAATGTTGCTGGCCTCGATCATCCGTCGCGAACTTTCGGTGCGGTCGAAGCCGGTCAACAGCAAACCGCGTGGCTGATAGGCCATGTAGTTGCGCAGCAGGTTTTCTTCTTCATCACGCGAGTAGTGGAAGTTGCCGATCAGCACTTCAAAGCCTTTGGGCGTCAGCACCCGATGAATGGCTTCCAGGGTGTCGATGAACAGCAGGTTGGACAGCGAAGGCACCAGCACCACCACCGAATGGCTCTGGGCCGAGGCCAGGGCGCGGGCGGCGGGGTTGACCACGTAGTTGAGTTCCAGCGCGGCTTTTTGCACTTTTTCCACCAGCTCGGTGGCAACCGTGCTGACCCCGCGCAAGGCGCGCGAGGCGGTAATCGGACTGACCCCGGCCAGCCGGGCGACTTCATTGAGGGTGGGACGGCCAGTGGTGCGGGTGTTTTTATCGTTTTTAGGGGTGGTCATCGGGCGGCTTGCCAAACAAAAATCAAGGCACTAAGGTAGCGCTGTCCTTATGCAGCTGCAAATGCGTAAGCGAGGTCCTGCCTGATCCTCGCTTTTTGGCGTACGGACAAAACCTGCTGCAACCCAAAAAAACGACAAGAAGGCGTCGGCAACTTCTGCCTGTGCACTAGAGTCATAGCTAGCAAAGGTAGCGCTGTCTGCGCGCTGAGGTGTTACATGAATCATCCCATCACCGCCCTGGTCATCATGGGCGTTGCCGGTTGCGGCAAGACGTGCGTCAGCGAGGCCCTGTGCCAATTGAGCGGCGCCACTGCCATTGAAGGCGATACTTTCCATCCGGCCGCGAACATCGAAAAGATGAGCGCGGGGATCCCCCTGAACGACGAGGACCGTGCCGGCTGGCTCGACAGCCTGTGCGATGAACTGCGCCGCGTCGACGCCCTGGGCGAACGTCCGGTGCTGACCTGCTCGGCCCTCAAACACAGTTACCGCGAAGTGCTGCGCAGCGCCTTGCCGGGTCTGGGCTTCGTGTTCCTCGAATTGACGCCTGAAGTGGCCGCCGAACGTGTGTCCCACCGTCCGGGCCACTTCATGCCGGCCACCTTGATCGAAAGCCAGTTCGCCACCCTCGAATCGCCCAAGGGCGAGCCGTTGACCCTGGCCCTGAATGCTTCGATCCACAGCGTTGAAGAACTGGCGTCGCAAGCCCACGTCTGGTGGCAGGCCCATGGCCTGAAACAGGCGGTATGAGTGTGATTGCGAAGATAGCGCTGTCCTTTCGACTTCTGATTAACCCGCTTTAATAACAACAACAAACCAGGAGACACCCCCAATGTTTGGCATGTCCCATGACGCCTACCTGCTGCTTGATGCAGTGGTCACGGTGATCGGGCTTATCGTCCTGATCACCAAGTTCAAGCTCCATCCCTTCATTGCCCTGACCATCGCCGCCGCGTTCCTCGGCCTGACGTCCGGCATGCCGATCGGCACTATCATCAAGGCGTTCCAGGACGGCTTCGGTGGCGTGCTCGGTTTCGTCGGCATCATCCTCGCGCTGGGCACCATGCTCGGCAAAATGATGGCCGAATCCGGCGGTGCCGATCAGATCGCCCAGACCCTGATCCGCGCCTTCGGCAAGGACAAGGTGCAGTGGGCCATGATGTTCGCCGCGTTCCTGGTGGGCATTCCGCTGTTCTTCGAAATCGGCTTCGTGCTGCTGATTCCGCTGGTGTTCATCGTCGCTCGCCGCACCGGTGTGTCGATCATCAAGATCGGTATTCCGCTGCTCGCCGGCCTGTCCGCCGTGCACGGTCTGGTGCCGCCGCACCCGGGCCCGCTGCTGGCCATCGGCGTGTTCGGTGCCGACATCGGCAAGACCATTCTTTACGGTCTGATCGTCGCGCTGCCGACCGCCATCATTGCCGGTCCGATCTTCGGTACGTTCATCGCCAGGCACATCCCGGGTCATCCGAACCAGGAACTGGTCGATCAACTGGCCCGTGAAACCGATTCGACCAAACTGCCAAGCTTCGGCATCACCCTGGTCACCGTGCTGCTGCCGGTGTTCCTGATGCTGCTGAAAACCTTCGCTGATGTGGCGCTGCCGGACGGTCATTTCTTCCGCACCTGGATGGACATGATCGGTCACCCGATTTCGGCGCTGCTGCTGGCATTGCTGCTGTCGCTGTACACCTTCGGCGCCAAGCAGGGCATCGGTTCCCAACAGATGCTCAAGTGGCTCGACGCAAGCCTGGCGCCAACCGCCGCGATCATCCTGATCATCGGCGCCGGCGGTGGCTTCAAGCAGATGCTGGTGACCAGCGGCGTGGGCGACGTGATCGGCCACATGGCGGTCAGCGCGCAGATCTCGCCGATCCTGCTGGCGTGGCTGGTGGCGGCGGTGATCCGCATCGCGACCGGTTCGGCCACCGTGGCGACCATCACCGGTGCGGGCATTGTGGTGCCAGTCGTGGGGATGATCCCGGGCGTGAACCGTGAGCTGCTGGTGCTGGCCACCGGTGCCGGCTCCTTGATCCTGTCCCACGTCAACGATGCCGGTTTCTGGCTGGTGAAGCAGTACTTCAACATGACCGTGGCCGAGACCTTCAAGACCTGGACGGCGATGGAAACCATCCTGTCGGTGGTTGGCCTGGGCTTTATTCTGTTGTTGTCGCTGTTCGTTTAACCTCGAACGCAAGACACAAAAAAACCGCAGCGATGCGGTTTTTTTGTGGGTGATCAATTTACAGGCTGGACAACCGAACCCTGTGGGAGCGTGTCGTCAGACGATTTTCGGTGCCAAGCCATCCGCCCGGAACATCCCGCGAATCCCGCGTACGGCCTGGCGAATCCGGTCCTGGTTCTCGATCAGCGCGAAGCGCACATGATCGTCGCCGTACTCACCGAAACCAACGCCCGGCGAGACGCAGACCTTGGCCTCGGCCAGCAGCTTCTTGGCGAACTCCAGCGAACCGAGATGGGCGTAGGCGTCGGGAATCTTCGCCCAGACGTACATCGAGGCTTTCGGGTTCTCGACCATCCAGCCCAGTTCATGCAGGCCTTTGACCAGCACGTTGCGGCGCTGGCGATATTGCTCGGCGATGTCGCGCACGCATTGCTGATCGCCTTCCAGCGCAGCAATCGCGGCCACCTGCAGCGGGGTGAAGGTGCCGTAGTCGTGGTAGCTCTTGATTCGCGCCAGGGCGCTGACCAGTTCCGGGTTGCCGACCATGAAACCAATGCGCCAGCCCGCCATGTTGTAGCTCTTGGACAGGGTGAAAAACTCCACCGCGATGTCCTTGGCGCCCGGCACCTGCATGATCGACGGGGCTTTCCAGCCGTCGTAGACGATGTCGGCGTAAGCCAGGTCGTGCACCACCAGCACGTCGTACTGTTTGGCGAGGGCGATCACCCGCTCGAAGAAATCCAGCTCCACGCACTGGGCGGTGGGGTTGGACGGGAAGCCGAGGATCATCATCTTCGGTTTCGGGATCGAGCCGCGAATCGCCCGTTCCAGCTCGGCAAAGAAATCCACGCCCGGCACCAGCGGCACCGACCGCACCTGGGCGCCGGCAATCACGGCACCGTAGATGTGAATCGGGTAGCTCGGGTTCGGCACCAGCACGGTGTCGCCCTGATCCAGGGTCGCCAGCATCAGGTGCGCCAGGCCTTCCTTGGAACCGATGGTGACGATGGCTTCGCTTTCCGGGTCGATCTCGACCTCGTAGCGTTCCTTGTACCAGTTGGAAATCGCCCGACGCAGGCGCGGAATGCCCTTGGACGTGGAGTAACCGTGGGTGTCTTCGCGTTGTGCAACCTGCACCAGTTTTTCAACGATGTGCGGCGGCGTGGCGCCGTCGGGGTTGCCCATGCTCAAGTCGATGATGTCTTCGCCACGACGTCGGGCGGCCATCTTCAGCTCGGCAGTGATGTTGAAAACGTAAGGGGGGAGTCGATCTATGCGCGCAAAGCGGCGCGGCGAACCTTGTTCAGCCATTGTTGCCTCGGATAACGTAAGCGCCCGGAACCGTCCGAGCGACGCTGGTCACTGCGGTGACCTGTGGCGGAAGATAAGGGCAGCGATGGCAGGCTGTCCAGCGTGCACGACAACAATTTTTTCCCAAGGAAAACGGTTAATGGAATTCACCAGCGGCTTTTTGTTGAGCCTTTCGCTGTGCCTGGATATCGGCGTGGCCAACATCGCGATGATCACCCTGGCGATGCAGCGCGGCTATTTTCAGGGCTTCGCACTGGGTCTCGGCACCTGCGTCGGCGACCTGATCTACGCGGTGCTGGCGCTGGCCGGAATGACCGTTCTGCTGCAATACGAAACTGTGCGCTGGGTGCTGTGGATCGGCGGTTCGGCGCTGTTGATCTACTTCGCGGCGAAGATGATCTATTCGGCGATCCACCACGAGGCGCAATTGGCGGCGACCGCCGAGGTTGGCCAGAACTCCCATCGCAAGGAATTCTTCCGTGGGATTTTTCTCGCCATGTCGTCGCCGAGCGCCATTCTCTGGTTCGCGGCCGTGGGCGGTACGTTGATCGCCCGCTCCGGTGGCGGTGGTCCTTTGAGCTCGGCGCTGTTCCTTGGCGGCTTCCTGTGCGCCGGGCTGCTGTGGTCGGCGGGGCTGTGTTTCGCCGCGAACCATGGCGGCAAGTTGCTGGGCGACAAACTGCTGCGCTATTCCTACCTGGCATCGGCAGCGATCTTCTGCTATTTCGCGGTCTACGTGATCGTATCGGGCTATAACGAGTTCGTCGGTTCCGGCGCCGCCGAGGCCCTGCATACGCTGTAAATGTGCGAATCGGGTTTGGCTTCTATACTCCCAGCCGAACCCACTTTTTTCGTTCAAGGAGTCGAGTCATGGATGAGCAAAAACGCGTCGAAGTGGCTGAACCTCGCTTCGAACATGGACACTTCCTGCTGATTGCAGGTTTTCGCGATCGCTTCACCAAAGAGACCGTTCAGGACATCCCTGCGCTGTGGGAAAAATTGATCCCGCACATCGGAAACATTCCGGGGCAGAAGGGCGAAGTGACCTACGGTGTCTGCAGCAATTTCGACGGCAACGGCGGTTTCGATTACATGGCCGGAGTCGAAATCCGCAAGCTGGACGACTTCCCGCAGGAAAAGTATCCGTGGATCGAAATCCTGCCACGCCAGTACGCGGTGTTCGAACACAAGGGTTCGCTGGATCAGCTGCCGCAGACCATTGATTACATCTACAACACTTGGCTGCCGAATTCCGAATACAAAGGGCTCAACGCCCCGGAGCTGGAACGCTACAGCGCCGATTTCAATCCCAAAACCAACACCGGCAAGCTGGAAATCTGCGTCCCGGTGGAAAAGAAAACCTGATCTGCAACCGGCAGCGCGAACCCGTTTCGCGCTGCCGGTCCAGTCTTACTTGCCCTTGATCCGTCGCGCCCGCAACAGGTCGATGCCCAAGGTGATGAAGCCGAAGAAGCTGATGCCCAACACCATCAACAAACCGATTTCCACGCTGCTCATAAGCTGTTTCCCCTTCGGGTGATCAGAGACAGTGCTCAGGAATAGACCGTCCCGATTGCGAAGAAAAGCGCTTATACGCAGGCTTTACGCTGCCCGTGCGGATCGATATGAACACCTTATTCCTTTATCCTTGGCGGCCTTGTTTTCACTGATTTCGAGCCGCCATGAACACCGTCATCCGCCACGTCACCGCCGCCGATCTGGACCGTTGCTACGCCATCGAAACCCTCGCCTACGAAGGCGACGAAGCCGCGACCCGCGAGAAGATCGCCACGCGCATCGCCACCTGGCCGGACGGTTTCATCGTCGCCGAAGTGGACGGGCAGGTGGCCGGCTTCATCAACTCCGGCGCGGCATTTGATGTGCAGATGTCCGACGAGGCGTTCAAGGAACTGATCGGCCACGACCCGGCCGGGCCGAACGTGGTGATCATGTCGGTGGTGGTGCACCCGGATTATCAGGGCCTGGGGCTGGCCAAGCGCCTGCTGGGCGAGTTCATCGAACGCATGCGCGAGCAGGGCAGGGCAACGATTCACCTGATGTGCAAGGAACGGCACATCCCGCTGTACGCCGGGTTCGGTTTTGCCTACATCAAACCGTCCGAGTCCGACCACGGCGGGATGGCGTGGCACGAGATGATCCTCACTCTGTGAGCCAACACTAAACCCCTGTGGGAGATTGGTTACTCATTTGTACGTGTCATGCACTCACCCGGGTAGGCGGGATTTCTAGTTTTTAATAAGGATTTTTTGTACCGCGCCTACCGCTCTATCAAGTACTGCCTCTTCACTTAAATCGGTGGTGTCAATCACCACCCAATTTGCCAAACCACAGCGCTCATAACTGGATCGGACTCGGTTCTGATATGCAATGAAACTTTTAAGGCGATCCTCATTGCCACCGTCATAAGCTCCGCTCTCGCTTAGACGGAACGATCCCTTTCTTTGTGCCGCGAGAGCTGGGTCAATATCGAGGAAAATCACGAAGTCTGGCTTTCTAATTGTTGAAAATACTGTTAGGGCTTCTTCTGCTAAATCTGTACTTTTAAGCAAGAAGCGCGCTAGGTATTTGTGGTACCAGCCATCTGCGATGCAATTTTCGCCAGAGCTAACTATTGGAGATATAGCAGCATGGTCTGTCGCTTGAAACCATGCAGTTATAAGGCTCATCCAGTGTTTGTCGCCTAATTGCTCAAGAGGGGCGTTGTCCGGATAGTCCCAAAGAACTTCCCGCAGTCGTGACATGTGGTATTCGGTATATCCTGAAGAAACGGGTGGGCGGTTTTTGTCGACGTAGTGCAAATCTATATTAGATTGGGAGAGGATTTCGTATGTTGCTCTTGCGATAGTAGACTTTCCTGCACCATCCGTTCCTTCAAATGCGATAAATATTCCTTGCTCTGAGGTGTAGTTCATGCGAACGCTCCTAGGTAAGCCTCAGTATCTAGAGAGTTTCTACCGCTACCCTCTATCAATGGTCGGAATCCTTCTCTTTGATAAATTTCTGACATCTTTTTACCAATTGAACTCAGAAACTCTACGGAAGGTCGTTTTCTCGTACTGTATTGCGAGCCAGCATCTGGGTGAAATGCTGCCACTGCTGGAACTACGACCATCTGACCAAAGTATTCGATACCCTCTATGATTGACTCTAATGGCTCCATTCCGGCAACGAATCCGGCATATACGTTGCCGCGCCCGAGAGTTTCTACAGCGGCTTCAAAAGCTTCGAGGAAACGATCCCGAGTGTAGTCACGAGATTTGCCTGGGCATACTTCTGAAAAAAGGCCAGGGTTGAATACCTCCAGGCTCATTGACATATTATTGCCGACAGCCTTGAATTTTTCGAAAAGACGGAAGTCTTTGGGTGGCATAGAAATCAAGTGGTAGTCCAAGTGGTTATGTGCATTCTTTTCTTTTACTCTATTCAGCAAATCGATATGCATCCCATACCCTTTGTCGTAGTTAGGGATTGTACCTCCGTTCAATAAGACTCTTCGGTATCGGCGACTCTCATCTTTGACAGCCATCGCTACTGCTTCTCCAGCGATGTCGCCCTTAATTCGCATTCTATGATCTGACAGGCTTTCTCGAGCTGAACCCAGAGAGCAAAATTTACACTCATGACCGTCATTGAAGTAGTAGCAATGGCCGGGGGAGAAAATTCCAAGCGTAGAATTTCCATATATAGTCAGATGTTTTTCAAATAACTCGCCATTACTTAAGATTTTTCCGTAAGATTTAGGCCTGGCTGGAAAAGTAATGTCAATGATGTTTTTATTGTAGCTTAGTGCGGGAGTGTTTCGCTCTAAGATGATTTTGTATTTTGAGTGTGGGTTGTAGTTGGCGGCAGTAATGATATCGCCATCAAGAACAATTTCTTGTGGGGTTCGGATCGTTGGGTTGATTATGACGCTGTCACCTGTTCCGTATGCACGTCTTTTTTCAATATGATTCACCTCTGTTTGGAAATGCTCTAAGAAATCCCTGCTGAAATTAACGCCGTTAGCCAGTAGGGCGAGTTTCAATTTTACTGTATCGAATAGCATGATTCGGCTTCCAGTTAATTGCACTATAAGAATATTTTTATTAGATCTTCTGAAGATAAGGCAATCAATGTTCCATTATCCTTCAGGGCTTCTACGGATGGCGGTAAGCAATGCCTTGAGTGACCTTTTTCATCGAATAATGCTCCGCCTGACTCTCTCAAAATAAGTTCTGCCGCCGCAATATCACAGCTTCTCTCGTGCCCAGGTGAACCGATATCAATAAACGCATCAAGAACCCCAGCAGCAATCAGGCAGATTTCTAACGAAGAGCAAGAGTAAATACGAACTTTGTCCGCTGACCATAAAAGCCGTTCTATTTTATGTCTTTCTTTACTGCCACGAGGACGGTGAAATGAAAGTCGCATTTGTTCTAATGATTCGGTTTTTCGAGTGGTTAACCGTTTCACAATTATTGCGGACTGAAGATACGCTCCTTCACCAAGCGCAGCGGTATAGACTAAATCTCTAGAGATGTCGTAAATCCATCCAAATACGTACTCGTTACCATGATAGATGGCAACACTAGATGTGTAGTTCGGGAAACCCATAAGCGCATTGTGTGTGCCATCTAGGGGGTCAATCAGAGCGTAAAGGTCACCGTGATCTCCAAGTTTTATTGGTGAAGTGCTTTCTTCTGAGTAAATTGTCATTTTGAGACGAGATTTTGACAGGCAACTAAAGAGTATGTTTTGGCAATTTATGTCGTATTGTGTTTGGTTGAAATGCTGGTCTGTATTGGTTTTGTTAAATTCTGGAAGACTGGACAATGTGCCGGCCCAATAGCGCCGTAACTGCTTTCTGGCTTCATAAAGACTTACTTCCAGTTCTGGAATGTATTCACGCTTGAATAGTGCTCTCATACCGACTTCTCAGATATTAATTGCGTATGCCAGTTTTTCCGATTGAGTTTAGATGCGTAGACTTTTACGTCGAATAGTTTTCCTGCGTAAACGGCGTAGTCTGCACTCATAAAGGCGCTGAAGGTTTTGGGGAAAAGTGCTAGTGTTTTAACTTCGAAATTATAACCAAGTTTCTTTCTGATCATATTCGCCGCTTGCCTGAGGCTTCCGCCGGTATAGGCCTTGTCTATAATCAGCCATGAATCATTCGGCGAAGTTATATGGGGGAATATGTCTAGAAAATTTTCATCTCTAGTTAGAAGGCTCGGGTCATTTTGGCGATGAATTTCAGAAAAAAATATATCTGTATCTTTGGTAGCTGCCAGATATCCAAGTGCAAGTGGTAGGCCGGCTGATAATAAAAATAGCTTGTTTTTTGATATGTTTTTGATTTTTAGCCAGATAGAGTGGTCGTCATAGATGTATCTGGTATTGAGAGCAAGACTGCTATCCCAGTGTTCATAAGAAATGTATTTGCTGTAGAAGGCGCAGAATTTATTGTGGAAATCCAAGGTTTCATTATCAGTATCTATTAGCAGTCTGGTTTTTGTAAGGCCTCTATTCGTTGGCTTTACGCAGGGGAAAGGCTGGTGGGATGTCGCGAGTGCTTCTTTAATCAGGTCGCTCTTGAAATCTAATAGTTTGGCTTTGGAAGGTCCTGACACGGCTAGTTCTGGTGAGAGACCATCTCCCTTTATCTTGCAAATGTCAGATGATTGTAATTGGGTTGTCCTTGAGTTTAAGTACTCCCATATTCGTATTATCTCTTCGTCTGACATGCCATCATAAATTGGGTCGAGGTTGCTCAAGTCGCAAACCATGACTTCTGGGTGGCGGAGTTCAAAGGAGGCTCTCTGGAGATGGCACCCGTTCATTAGTGCTTTGCGGTAAGCGTAATAATCACTGGTTTGTAAACCGCTCAGAGTTCTCCATGCGTGATGTTCGCTGATAATGGTTGTGGAATTTAAGTGCGAGTTGTAGAGCAAAGGTAACGCGCTAGCATGATTCATGTTTGGAGTCTCACGAAAATGCAATCGGTTAGGTGTTTTAACTTGCGTTGTGAATTAGTAAAAGCGGGATCAAGTATCTAAAGTTTACCTATTGGCTGGTTGCTGTGTGTTTTCAATAAAAATGTCAATCGCCAAAACATTGTCAGCATCAGAATGAATGAGCAGATTATTAAGGTTATAAATATAGAATGTATGTTGCGGTAAAAATTTAGAAGAATTGCGCAAAGGGTAATGCCAAAAATGTTCAACGTCAGAATAGTTAGAAGTGTGGGAACCCAGAAATCGTCCATGCTCCTCAAAATCGTCCTGGTTAAAACATAGACGAATTCAAAAGTTAAAAAAGGAATCGAGTAAAGAGTATTGGTTTCAATTAGTTTCCTGGTCGTTGAGTCTGACGTATAGGTCATGGAAATGTTTTCTTTCCAAAGGACACTGGCTAGCAAAAAGGGCGTTAGTGCTAATAGGCCTGATTTTAGTCCTTGGATATAAGTTTTTTTAAGCGATCCTAAATCCCTTCTGGTAAATTGACGGGCAGCGATAAGTCCAGTCGCATTCCCTATTCCAATTGATATCATATATATGATGCTTATAAAGTGTAGTGAGGCTTGGTAGGCGGATAAATTGTTTTCACCTAAGTTTTTCGAAATGAATGATAATATGAAGAATAGAAAGCTTTCACCCCCAAAGCATAAGGCCATTGGCAAGCCTCGAGCTATATACTTAAGATACTGTTCTTTCGGTATTTGTATGGCTTTCTGGAAGTTTTTGATATACAGGTGGATTTTAGAGTTGAAGTAGAAAAGTGCGAGGGTTGCGAAAGCACATCGTAAGCAAGAATATATGAGTATGAAGTCAGGTAGCGTGATTGCCGAGTTCGTGTTAATCAAGATTATGCAGGCTGAAGTGAGGCAAATGTTAAATGTCCACGTATAAATTACTTCGTAGTGTGTTTTTTGTACTCCGTTAAAAAAATTGAATATTGTAACTTGTAGGTATATGGCTGGAATTGATAGGGATATTAACAGCAGTGCTTGGATGTCTTCCGTGTTGGTTAGGTTTGTCATTGGCGTAAGCGCGATTGTGTGCGCAAAAGAAATCATAGATATGATCAAGACTCCAAATAAAATCGAGAGCCTTAGTGATATTGTTATTTCGGATTTTATGTTGTTTGTGTTTAGATTATTTGATCCCGCTATCTTGATTAGTGTTGGAGAAAAAAATCCGATACCGATGACAGTAATAAACGATATTGATGCCAAGGCAAATGAAGCGGAATCCAGTGAGTTAACGATAAAGTGGCCAGCGAAGGAAAAGTAGATCAGTGAAGCTGTCATGTCGCCCAATCTAGAGAATATGAGCGGAATTGCTATTTTGTAAATTTCCATAAGCGGGCCGCCAGCGAGTAGCACCAATTAACAATTATGGTGTTGTAAAGGCGCTTTATTCCCACTCTTTCAGTAAACTCAAAAGCGGCGGAGTGTCTTTTGCGGCAAAGTATTTTTTTCTGAAATAGTATTCGCACATTGAAACTTTGTGTGTGGTCTGCTTGCGCTCATTGAATTCATTGTCGAGGGCAGCGAGAGACTGTTCTGCAGTTGGATATATTTTTGAGTTGTTTAGAATTTTTTCAATTTCTAAAAATAGCAGATCCATATATTTGAGGGTTTCTTGAATGTACGATCTGCATTCGTCTCTTGTGCTGGAACCTTGTCTGGCTAGTGCGAAGAATTTATTCTTGATCTCATCAAATCCTTCAATGCGGTACATGTTTGAGTATACCCACTTATAATGTTTGTTTGTTGTACCCGTAAGGTAGGTGAAACTCATTGCGGTTTTAAACATCATGTCTCGAGCTATCTCACAACCCATCCATAGATTTTCTGATTGCCAGCAACCTTGAACATCCTGAAAGGCATAGAAAACTGGAAGCTTTTCGCGATGAGCTAAGTAAATATGTTTTTCTAGGGGAATTCTTGATTTAAGTTGAGAGAATTTTTCATGATTGCTCAGAGCGTGACCAATTATTAGCCTATGGATTACATTGTTTTCTGTGTTTGTCAAAACGGGAGCGTAGAGGAAACGTTGGTCAGAGGTGATTTCTTCAAATGTTTTTTCGATTTTTAAAAAAATATTATCTATTTCTGAATACGTTACATAGTCGGCATCAATGTGAATGCTGGTGTCGCCGTAGAAGTTGGTTGTATTATGGACGTCTTCATCTTTGGTAATGTGTCGATAGTTACTGTCGGTGACAAACGCGTGCCCGATGTGTTTCATATTTTGTGCTTTAGGGCGTTTTTCGCAAATGATAATGCAGTCGATATCAGAATGAATCGTTCCGATTCCCTCAATTAAAGAGCCTGATACAATCAGTGTGCTTGTGTGTTCTAGATAAGCTTTTTCGAGTAAATAGCTTTTTGGTAGTGATAAATGCCCATCTAAAATTGTTATGGTGTTTTCCGTAATAGAGGATTTTGATGTTGTTATTAACGTTTCCATTTTGGATATCCCGTTTATTTAAATTTTCTGTAAACCTCGCTCATGAGGAAACCCTAGTTTTTACTTAGGTCTTTCGTCAATGTTTGGATCCAAAATCAGAAACGCCCTACAAGTTGTTGAAGGGCGATAGTATTTTTAGTGAAGGAAAATTCTTTTTTAGATAATTAAACTCCTATAGATAGCTTCCGCAGAATCAGTAGGAGCTTTGGCTGAGATTTTTTCTTAATAGAGACTATCGCGCACTCTGATCGGGGCCTCGCGATCATAAGCCTCGGCATCAAACTGCCCATCATTCAGACGCTTGTGAAACGCACCCGCCGTCGGCAGCGCCGAGCGCGGCAGATGGGTTTGCGGATTCCACGCATCCGAACGCACGAACGCTTTCGAGCAATGAAAGAACGCCGCCTCCACCGTCACCAGCAACACCGTGCGCGCCGGTTTGCCGTTGACCGCGAAGCTTTCCAGTAACTCGGGATCAGCGCTGATGGTCGCGGTGCCATTGACCCGCAACGTCTCGCCAATCCCCGGAATGATGAACAACAGCGACACTCGCGGATCGTGCAGCACGTTGCGCAGGGTATCGATGCGGTTGTTCCCCGGGCGATCCGGCAGGGCCAGGGTGCGCTCGTCGATGATCCGCACAAAACCCGGCGCATCGCCGCGCGGGGAGCCGTCGATGCCGTCGGCGCCAACCGAGCTGACAATCACCAGCGGCGAGACCCGCACCATCGCCTGATAGTCCTCGTTGAGAAAACCGATCTGCTTGCGTACCGCCCGTTCGTGGGGCAACCCGTAAATGGCTTCCAGCGCTTGGATTGAATCGATCATCGTTGATCTCTCGACGATTAGAAGAACAGCCCCATGCGCCGCTCGTAGCCGATGCGGCCCTTGTACGCTTCACCGCTGTCGACGAAACCGTACTTGGCGTACAGCGCAATCGCGGCGTCGTTGTCGGCGTCCACCGACAGTTCCAGCCCTTTGATCTCCGGCCAGGCCTGGCGCGCAACTTCCGGCAGCGCCAGCAGACAGGCCTTGCCGTAACCTCTGCCCTGTGCGCGGTGATCGACTTGCAGTGCATGCAGGGTGGCGCTGTGTTCATTGGCCCATTCCGGCAACACCGGCGGGCGCTTGAGCAGCAGGAACGCCACTGGCTCATCTTCTGCCAGCAGCGCAAAACCCTTCACGCCGGGGCCGGGTTTCGACAGCAGGGTGTGCAATGCACCGTGGATGTCGCCGGAGAATTTGATCTGCTCGGCGTGGATTTCAATCGCTTCGACCTGCTGACGCTGCAAGGCGTTAAGGCTCTCGTACGGCACGAGTTTGGCTGACAAGGGAATTTCCTTTTTCCTACAAAGATGAGCCTCGGATTCTAGCGACTTTGCGTTCTCTGGATTTTTTTTGTTTCAGCTGTCGATCCGGCAAATCGCCGAACGACAAAGGGTGTCTTCACAACAAAAAACACGGAGAACACCATGAGCGCACAAAGCGATATCCAGACCCTGATCAACACCTACCGCGAAGCCGTCATGACCAAGGACGTCGAGAAAGTCATGGCGCTGTACGCCGACGACATCCTCTCGTTCGATGCGATCAAGGCCCTGCAATTCAAGGGCAAGGATGCCTACCGCGCCCACTGGGTCGATTGCATGGAAATGTGCCCCGGCCCGCACATCTTCGAGTTCCACGAAATCGCCATCGAGACTGGCGACAACATCGCCTTCGCCCACTGGGTCGCCAATTGCGGCGGGACCAATGACAAGGGCGAAACCCAGAGTTGCTGGATGCGCGCCACCGCCTGCTATCGGCTGGTTGGCGGGGCGTGGAAAATTGCCCACGAACACTGGTCGGCACCGTTCGATCCGATGACCGGCTCGACGCTGTTTGATGCGAAACCCTGATCTTCAGCCATAGTTGATCCGTCCGATTCAGGAGAACGCCATGAAGTATTTATGCCTGGTCTACAGCGATGAGCGCCTGCTGCATTCCTCGCCCGACAGCCCGGAAGACGCCGAATGCTGGGCCTACGCCGAGTCGATCCAGGGCAGCGGCCGGATGGTTGCCGCCGAAGCACTGGAGTCGGTGCAGACCGCCACCACGGTGCGCATGCGCAACGGCAAGTTGTCGATCACCGACGGCCCGTTCGCCGAGACCAAGGAACAGTTGGCCGGTTTCTACCTGATCGACGCACGGGACCTCAACGAAGCGATTCAGGTCGCCGGCAACATTCCGGCGGCCCGGGTCGGCAGTGTCGAAGTGCGTCCCGTGCGGCAGTTGAATGTCTGAGGTCGCGGCACGGGTCGCGCAGGTCTACCGCGAAGACTCGCGGCGGATCCTCGCGACCCTGATCCGTCTGCTCGGCGATTTCGACCTCGCCGAAGAAGCCTTGCACGAGGCGTTCTTCGTCGCGGTCGAACGCTGGCAGCGCGATGGTGTGCCGGATAACCCGCGTGCGTGGCTGGTGTCCACCGGGCGCTTCAAGGCCATTGACGTGTTGCGCCGGCGCGCTCGGTTCAAGGCCTCGCAGCCGTTGTTGCTGGCGCAACTGGAAGAGCTGGAACAGTCCGAATGGGACGTTGAAGACGTGGAAGACGATCGCCTGCGCCTGATCTTCACCTGCTGCCACCCGGCGCTGGCGGCGGACGCGCAGGTGCCGCTGACCCTGCGCGAAGTCTGCGACCTCACCACTGAAGAAATCGCCCGCGCATTTCTCTCGGCCCCGGCAGCGATTGCCCAGCGCATCGTGCGGGCCAAGGCCAAGATTCGCGATGCGAAAATCCCTTATCAAGTCCCGAGTTTGAGCGAATTGCCCGAACGCCTCGACAGTGTGCTGCGGGTGATTTATCTGGTGTTCAACGAGGGCTATTCAGCATCCGGCGGAGCCCAGGTGATCCGCGAGGATTTGACCCGCGAGGCGATTCGCCTCGGGCGGTTGCTGCTGGAGTTGTTGCCGGACCCGGAAGTCATGGGGTTGCTGGCGCTGATGTTGCTGCATGAATCGCGGCGATCGGCACGCTCATCGCCCGGCGGTGAGTTGATTTTGCTGGATGATCAGGATCGCGGATTGTGGAATGCCGAGCTGATCGCCGAAGGCTGCGATCTGGTGGAAAAAGCGCTGACCACCGGACGCTTCGGACCGTATTGCCTGCAAGCGGCGATAGCGGCGGTGCACGCCGAAGCGCCGACGGCGGGGGAGACGGACTGGGCGCAGATCGTCGGGCTGTATGACGTGTTGCTGCGGGCGGTGCCGTCGCCGGTGATCGAGTTGAACCGGGCGGTGGCGGTGGCCAAGCGGGACGGGGCGCTGGCCGGGTTGACCTTGATCGAGGGAATTCTGGACCGTGGGGAGTTGCAGGATTACCACCTGGCGCATTCGGCGCGGGCGGAGTTTTGTCGGCAGTTGGGGCGGGTTGAAGAGGCGCGGGCGGCTTACCGGCGTGCCTTGGAATTGACTCGGCAGGAGCCGGAGCGGCGGTTTATCGAGGGGCGGCTTAAAGCATTGGACTGATCCGAAAGGATCGTTGGCAATATTGGCCTCTTCGCGGGCAAGCCCGCTCCCACAATTGGAATGCGATCAAATGTGGGAGCGGGCTTGCCCGCGAAGGGGCCGTTAAGGTCTGTAACAATGGATCAGGCTTGCTGGCGCGTAGCCGCCATCACAATCTCCCGAATACAAACCCCCTGCGGCTGCCCATACGCATAGGCAATCGCCGTCGCCACATCCTCGGCACTCAACACCGTGCCACCCATGTCTTGCTTCCAGGCCTGATACCCGGTCTTGATCGCCTCGTCCGTGGTGTGGCTCAGCAACTCGGTCTCCACCGCACCCGGCGCAATCGTGGTCACCCGCACGTTATGCGGCGACAACTCTTCACGCAGGTTTTCCGACAATCCATGCACCGCAAACTTGGTGCCGACATACGCCACATGGTTCGGGAACGTCTTGCGCCCGGCCACCGAGCTGACGTTGATGATGGTGCCGTGCTTGCGCTCGATCATCCCGGCGACCACCGCGTGCACGCCGTTGAGCAGACCCTTCACGTTGACGTCGAGCATCTGGTCCCACTGCGCCGGGTCCTGTTTGCTCATCTCGCCCAGCAGCATCACCCCGGCGTTGTTGATCAACGCATCGGCCGGGCCGAACTGCGCTTCGGCCTCAGCAACAGCGGCCAGCAATGCGGCGCGGTCGGTGATGTCGACGCGGCGGCTGAGGGTGTTCGGCAGGGCCAGTGCTTCGAGGCGTTCGATGCGCCGGGCCAGCAACAGCAGTGGATGGCCGGCAGCGCTCAAGCGGCGAGCGGTGGCTTCGCCGATGCCCGAGCTGGCGCCCGTGATGATGATCAATGGCTTGCTCATGGTTGAACTCCTGAGATAAGAAAAACAAATAACCAGATTCGGGACGCAGTATATTTAGCCCGCTGGAGGCTGAAAAATGCCTTATTCCTCTGTCTGCTATCGGAATCTCCTATGGATATCCGCCATCTCAAAGCCTTCCTCGCGGTGTTCGAGGAACGCAACATCACCGCCGCCGCGCAACGGCTGTTCATCAGCCAGCCCACGTTGTCGGTGACCATCAAACAGCTGGAAGAAGAACTCGGCGCGACGCTGTTCGTGCGTCAGCCCCGTGGTGTGGAAGTCAGCGACGAAGCGCGACTGCTGTACCCCCAGGCGCGGCGGATGGTGGCCGAGTCCGAGGCGCTGAGCCGGCTGTTTCGCGGCCGCGAAAACCGCGCGCCACTGACCCTCGGCATCGAGGGCGATATCGCCGCCAGCCACATCGAAGCCTTTGTGCGCATGGCCCATCAGGCGTTGCCCAATCTGCTGCTGACTCTGGAAGAGGGCTGTCACGGCGATGGTCGATTGGCGGTCGAGGAAATGTGCTGCGAAGACGAACTGTTCCTGCCGCTGTGGGAAGAATCCTATGTGATGGCGCTGCCTCTCGATCACCCGATGGCCAACGCGCAGGCCGGCTGGGCGCCGATCGAGGACTGGATCACCTGCCCGCAGCATCCTTCCCATCAGCGATTGATGGCGCTGTACGGGCGTTCGCCGGAAGCGGTGGCGGGACATGCCGGTTCACTGCAACAGGCGTTGCACATGGTCGCGGCGGGTGTCGGCGTGGCGATGTTGCCGCAGTCGTTGGTCAGCGGGCATGCGCACATCGTGGTGCGAGCGCTGCACCTGCCGGCGCCGACCCGGCGGGTGGGATTGTGTTATGCGGCGCAGGCGTTGGAGCTGCCGACAATGCGCGGGTTGCACGCGTATTTTCAGGTCAACCGCCCGGCAGCCATCGAAGCCGCCTGAGCTATTCCAGCATCTTGCTGAGCAACCAGCTCCCCGCCGGCCCCGGCGGGTACAGCCGCGACCACAGCGCATCGACGAACACCGGTTTCGGCCAGCCGCGCACCTTCAGTTCAATCAGCAGATCATTGCCGAAGCGCTCCACCAGCCAGCGCGGCAGCGGCGCCCAGCCGAAGCCTTTTTCGGCCATTTCCAGCAGCATCAGATAACTCGGCGCCGACCACACCCGGCCTTTGCCGCGACTGTCATAAGGATTGACGATGGTGGCCAGGCGCAGCTCGCGATGTTGCTCAAGGACTGTTTGATCGACGGATTCCAGCGCCGCCAACGGATGATTACGGCCAACGAACAAGGCAATTTCAGTACGTTCGGCGACGGTCGCGGTCGCCAGGTCCGGCGGGTAATTGTCCTGCATCTCGGCGAATGCCAGATGGGCGCGACCGCGCTGCACCAGTTCAACCAGGTCATCGCATTCGGCGATCAGGCATTCCAGCTCCAGATCCGGATAGCGCTGCTCGAAACCCACCAGTGCCGCTTCAAAACGGTCGGACTGATAAGTGTCGGAGATCGCCACCGTGAGTTTGGGCTCGACGCCCTGGGCCAATTGCCGGGCGGTCATTTCCAGGCGGCTGGTGGCCGACAGAATCGCCTCGGCCCGCTGCAGCATCACGTGCCCGGCCGGGGTCAGCGTCGGTTTGCGGCTGCTACGGTCGAACAGGATCAGGTCCAGATCGATTTCCAGACTGGCCACCGCCGCACTGACGGTGGACTGACTGCGCCCGAGTTTGCGCGCCGCTGCCGAAAAAGAGCCTTGAGTCGCCGCCTGGACGAACGCCAGCAACACTTCCTGAGAAGCCATGAACTATCGCCTTGATCGATGGTTATTGGTTATGAAGTATCGGTGGGGTGCTGGATCATGGCAACCATCTTCACAGAGGACTTCGGCCATGACTGCCAACAAATCCATCACTGAACGTATCTTCCAGGCCATCGGTTTCGAGCTGTTGGCGATCCTGATCTGTACCCCGCTGCTGGCGTGGATCATGGGAAAGCCGCTGGTTGAAATGGGTGTCGTTACTATCGCCATTGCACTGCTCGCCCTGGGCTGGAACGTGGTGTTCAACGGTTTCTTCGATCGCCTGCTCAAACGCTGGAACATCGCCCACAACGCCTGGGTGCGGGTGGTGCACGCGCTGCTGTTCGAGGGCGGGTTGATCGTGATGGGCGTGCCGCTGATTGCCTGGTGGTTGTCGGTCAGCCTGTGGCAGGCGTTCCTGCTCGACATCGGTGTGTTGCTGTTCTTCCTGCCGTACACCTACGTCTATCACTGGGGTTATGACGTGGTGCGCGAGCGACTGGTAATGCGCAGCGTCTGCCAGAGCTGAAACAAAAAAATCGCAGCCTATGAGGGCTGCGATTTTTTTTGTCCGGATTTTGTTCCGGCTTAGAGAAACATCCCGCCCGACGCTTCAATCCGCTGACCGTTGATCCATTGCGCCCCCGGCGCCAGCAGCAGTGCCAGCGCACCACCAATGTCATCCGGCTGCCCCGCACGGCCCAGCGCGGTGTTGCTGGCGACCATCGCGTTCAGCGCCGAATTGTCGCGCACCGCGCCGCCGCCGAAGTCGGTTTCGATGGCGCCCGGTGCCAGGATGTTCACGGCGATCTGCCGCGCACCGAGCTCCTTGGCCTGATAACGGGTCAGCACTTCCATCGCGCCTTTCATCGCCGCGTAAGCGGCGTAACCCGGCAGGGTGAAGCGGGCCAGACCGCTGGAGATGTTGATGATCCGCCCCCCATCGTTGATCAGCGGCAGCAGTTGCTGAGTCAGGAAGAACGGCCCTTTCAACTGCACATTCATCAGCAGGTCGAACTGCTCCGGCGTGGTGTCGGCGAAGGATGCATGCACACCAATCCCGGCGTTATTGATCAGGAAGTCGAAGC
>Ga0105246_10000389_pt1 | contig 23514 bp, 18 predicted proteins | sample KBSM64metaG_FD_99694 | JGI IMG/M metagenome (GOLD analysis project Ga0105246, IMG submission 99694) | Miscanthus rhizosphere microbial communities from Kellogg Biological Station, Michigan, USA - KBS M6-4 metaG | ecosystem: Host-associated > Plants > Roots > Rhizosphere > Soil | place... | reverse complement strand
TCTAGCGGTCCGCGAGGGGCGGTGGCCAGGCAATATCCCTTCCTTACCCGCGCGGTAATCTAGTGCGCCGTTGCGCAAGTTGAAAGGGGGCCTTAATCGCCTCGCCGAATGGCCGAACCCGCTTCCGCACCATCCCTGGAAACCGTCGGGGCCAATCCGACGCGGCTGTGGGGCCTGACGATGACCGAGCGCAACGCCCGGATTGGTCGCAAGGCGGGGCTCGGCGGCACGGGAACGCCGGTGGTGCTGGCCAACGCCGACATCGCCGCCGACCCTGCGTGGATCGGTCACGTCGCCGCACTCCCGGGGCTGGTGCTGACCCTCGCCGGAGTGCCGGCCATCTCCCATGCGCGCGACGAGCACGAGGCGGCGCTGCTGCGCGAGGCCATACGCGACGGCGAGCAGCCGGCCGAGCCCGAGCGGTTCGCTTTCGTCGCATTCGAGAATGGCGGCACGATCGAGAACCGTGCTCTGCGCAAACGCGAGCGGCCATTCCTGATGGAGTTGCGCCCGGACACCGTGCGAGCGATCGAACGCGCGAGCTACGTCGGCGCCTACAAGGGCGTAACCGACCTGCTGACCAAGTATCTGTGGCCCGAAGCGGCGCTGTGGCTGACACGGCTCTGCGCCTGGCTCGGCCTCAGCCCGAATATGGTGACGACGATCGGCAGCGTGCTGTGCGTCGCCGCCACGGGCGCCTTCGCTTACGGCCACTACTGGACCGGGCTGGCGCTGGGCCTGGCATTCATGGTGCTCGACACTGTCGACGGCAAACTTGCGCGCTGCACGATCACCTCGAGCTGGTGGGGCAACGTGTTTGACCACGGACTCGACCTGGTCCATCCGCCGTTCTGGTGGTGGTTCTGGGCGACCGGCCTGGCGCACGTCGGCCTGGCGCTGCCCGACACCACGTTCTGGTGGGTCGAGGGCACGATCTTCATCGGCTATTGGGTCCAGCGGGCCATCGAAGGCGCGTTCATCGCCCTGTTCGGCGGGATCCACATCCACGTCTGGGAGCGCTTCGACAGCCGGTTCCGACTGATCACCGCCAGGCGCAACCCCAACATGGTGATCCTGTTCCTCTCGCTGGTACTGGGCCGGCCCGACGTCGGCATCGTTGCGGTCGCGGCGTGGACGGCGGTGAGTTGCCTGGTGCACCTCGTGCGCCTGTTCCAGGCTTGGGCGCGCAAGCGCCGCGGCGAGCCGGTCAGGTCCTGGCTGGCCGACGCCTAGGATCAGGGCCCTAGCGGGTAAAGCCGGGCTCGTGCTCGGCGCGCCAGACGACGATGTCCTCGGGCCGGTCGACTTCCTGCCAGAACCCTGCGGCGCGCTCGATCGCGGCGACGGGGCGATCCTGCGTCAGCCGGTCGATGATGTCGTGGTGATAGGCGCCGGCGCCGTTGCGCTCGGCGATCAGATCGTCGAGCGCCCGGACGTAATCGGCATATCCTTCTGCGGCGAGGACCAGGCCGAGCGAGCGATGGGTAGCGGTCCCTTCCGGCAGATCTTTCGACACCGAGCGCACGGCGCCGTTCTCGGCCCGCACGAGCATATCGTCGTATGAGGCGGCCTCGACCGGCTCGACCACCAGGCCAAGCGCTGCCCCCGGATCGGCGAGCGCCGCCGCGAGGATTTCGGGATCGAACAACGTATCGCCGTTGAGCAGGCAGAACGGCGCGCGCAGGCGGTCGCGCGCCATCCACACGCTGCCGATGCTGCTCGCCACCGCCCAGAACGGGTTGAAGCGCGCTTCAACCTCGAGCGGCTGCGGCCGCCGCAAGGCCTCGGCGACCTGCTCGTGGCGATAGCCCGTCACCACCAGCACGCGCTTCAGGCCCGCGGCGGCCAGTGCCGCCAGCTGTCGCTCGAGCAGAGTCTGGCCGCCAACCTCGATCAGGCATTTGGGGATTGTCGCGGTGACCGGCAGCAATCGCGAGCCTTGCCCGGCGCTGAGGACGATGGCCTGTTCGATCATGCGGCCCGGCTCTACGGACCGGCGGCGGCAGTGGCAATGCCCGCCGCGACGGCGCCGCTTGCAACCCGCCCCGCGCTCGGCCACAGCAGCGCGAGATGGTTACCGCGCGCACCGGCCTTCGCGAACAATCCCCCTTGGCGCGGATCGTCGCGAACACCGCCTGGCTGCTCGGCGGCCGGAGCCTAGGGGGCCTGCTCAGCCTCGTTTACATCGCCATTCTCACCCGCACCCTCGGTCTCAAGGCCTTCGGTCACTTCTCGCTGATCTTCGGCACATCGCAGGCGCTGATCGCCATCGCCGGCTTCGAGACCTGGCGCATCGTGGTTCGTTACGGCGCCGAGCACGTCCATAAGGACGACTGGGCCGCGTTCGGCCGCCTGAGCCTGTTCGCCTGGTTGCTCGACGTGGCCGGGGCGGTGGCAGGGACGGTTCTGGCGTACATCGTGTTCTTCCACTTCAGCCACTTGCTGCATCTCAACCACACGCTGATCCTGACCGCCTTTTGGTTCAACGTGGCCGCCGTGTGGGCCTTGGTGTCGGCGCCCACGGGCATCGTCCGGGCGCTCGACCGCTTCGATGTCGCCGCCTATGTCGAAGCCGTCGTGCCGGCCGGCCGCCTGGTCGCAGCGGTGGCGATCTGGCTGACCGGCCCTAGCCTGGTTCGCTTTCTCTTTGCCTGGGCGGCCATCGACCTGATCGAAGCGGTGCTGTACTGGATCATGGCCCGGCGCCTTTGCCCGCAGGCTATTCGGTTGGCCAATTTCGGCCATTGGCGGCAGACCTTGCGCGAGAATGCGCGCATCACCCGGTTCTTCTGGGTCACGTATGTCGGCGCGACGCTCGATGCCTTGCTCAAGCAGGGCCCGCTGCTGGCAGTCGGTTATTTCACGGGGACGAAGGCTGCGGGACTGTTCCGCCTCGCGCGGCAGCTGGCGCAGAGCCTCGGCAAGCTGGCGGGCATGCTGACCCGCGCGGTCTATGCCGAGATTTCCCGTGCGCGAGTGGCTTCCGAAGCCGACGAATTCCGGCGCCTCGTCAATCGCACGTCGCTGTTTGCCGGCATTGGCGGCGTGATCGTGGTCATCCTCGCCCTGCTGTTGGGCAGCGCGCTGATGGACTTGCTCGGCGGCGAAGCCTTCAGGGGCGGGGGAACGCTGCTGGTGCCGCTGGCGATCGCCGCGAGCTTTGACTTGGCCGCGGTCGCTTTCGAGCCCGTTCTCCACGCCACCGGCCACCCGCATTATTCGCTTACCGCCCGCGTTCTCGCGGTGATCGCCGCGGTGATCGCGATGCTGGCGTGGGTGCACGTCTACGGCGCTTATGGCATCGCCTGGGCGGTGGCGCTGGGCGGGGCGGTCGGTTACCTCGCGCTGGGCGCACTGGCCCGCTACACGCTTGGGCGGCTCGACAAAGTGCCGCCGGCGGTCGACACTCTCGTCTGATCCGACGAAGGAGCCTGCTATGGTGACCGAAGCCCTCCTCGACGACGCCCGCGGCATCGCCGGCCGCATCACGGCGCTTCGCCGGGCAATCCACGCCGAGCCGGAGCTTGGGCTCGAAACCCCGAAGACGCTCGCCAAAGTCCGCGCCGAACTCGCCGACCTGCCGCTCGAATGGCGCGAAGGACCCTCGTGTACCGGCGCGGTCGCGGTGCTCAATGCCGGCAAGGCTGGCCGCAGCGTGCTGCTGCGTGGCGACATGGATGCGCTGCCGATGGACGAGGACACCGGCCTGTCGTTCGCTTCAACCGTGCCCGGGCGGATGCACGCCTGCGGTCACGACACCCACACGGCGATGCTCGCCGGTGCCGCCCGCCTGCTGTCCGCTCGCGCCGATGAGCTGGCCGGCGAAGTGCGATTCATGTTCCAGCCGGGCGAGGAGGGCTTCCACGGGGCTCGCTTCATGCTCGACGACGGCTTGTTGGACCCGCTGCCCGACGCGGCTTTCGCCCTGCACATCATGCCCAATGCCCCGCACGGGATGATTGGCAGCCGCGTGGGCACGCTCCTCGCCTCGGCCGACATGCTAGAGATCGCTGTGGTGGGGCGCGGCGGCCACGCGTCGATGCCGCACGACACGCGCGATCCGGTGCCGGTCGCGTGCGAGCTGGTCATGGCCCTGCAGGCGATGGTAACCCGGCGGTTCGACGCGGCCGATGCGGTCGTGGTCACCGTGACCCAGATGGACGCCGGCAGCGCGCACAACATCATCCCCGACCGGGTGCGGCTAAGAGGCACGATCCGCACCTTGTCGCCCACCAACCGCGCCGCGGTGGCACAGGCGATCCGCCAGCTCGCGGAACACATCGCTGCGGCGCACGATTGCGCCGCCGAAGTGACGATCACGGAAGGCTTCCCGCCGACGGTCAACGATGCGCGCGCCGTGGCGCTGGCGGAAGCCGTCGCGACCGCGCTGCCCGAAGGCGCGTTCATGCACTTGCCGGCCCCAATAATGGGCGCGGAGGATTTCTCCTACGTTCTCGCCCAAGTGCCGGGAATGATGGCTTTTCTTGGCGTGGCCGAGGCCGCCGCCGACTGGCGCAGCTGTTGCGGTATCCATTCCAACCGCATGACGGTCGACGAGACAGTCTTGCCGCGCGGCGCGGCTTTCCTGGCCGGGTGCGCGACGCGGTTTCTCGAGCGTGGTTGGGATTGAGTCAAAGCGTTGATTTCAGGCGTAAGGTAAACTGCTCAAGCAACATTAGCATTTCCGCAAGGTAAACGCTGGCAAACTCCAGGGTGAGATTAGCCGGCGAAAGGGCGTCGGGAATGGGAACGGCTTCGCGAATGTCGCTAACAGCGCATGAGGACACGAACGCCCCGGGCCACCCGGGCGTTGCATCGGGCGGTGCGGATCACCGTACGGCCCGGCGCTTCACGCCGCTGATCCGCACGGCCAAGATCATCGGCCCCGCCGGCGAGTTCCTGTGTGTGGTCAGTGATATCTCGGCGACCGGGGTCAGCGTCCGCCTGTTCCATCCACTGCCACGCGACAGCGCGTTGAAGCTGGAGATGCCCAATGGCGAGCAGTTGCCGGTCGAGCCGGTGTGGGAGCGGGACGGCCGCGCCGGCTTTACCTTCGCCTCGCCGGTGGACCTGACCCGGGTCCTCGCCGGGCACAGCCATTGGCCCAAGCGCCCGATCCGCCTCAATCTCGACATGCCGGCGACCCTGGCCGGCCTGACCGGGCGGTTCGACACGACCATCCGCAACATCTCGCTGCAAGGCGCGCAAGTCGAATGCGACGCACGCCTGGCACTCGATCAGCGGCTCCGCCTGTCGAGCAAGGTCCTGCCCGAGATCGTCACCAAGGTGCGCTGGCGCAACGGCCGGTTCTACGGGCTGATCTTCGACAACACCTTCCAGTTCGACGACCTGGCGCGCATCGCCGCCTTCGCCCAGGGAATCGCGATCGGCTAGGCCGGGCGGAACTTCATCCCGTCGCCATCCATGCAATAGCGCAGGCCGGTCGGCTTCGGACCATCCTTGAACACATGGCCCAGATGCCCTCCGCAATCGGTGCAATGCACTTCGGTGCGCGGATAGCCGAGCTTGAAGTCGGTCGTCGTACCCACGGCTCCGGGCAAGGGCCGCCAGAAACTTGGCCAGCCGGTGCCGCTCTCAAACTTGGTGGATGAGGAGAACAACTCGTTGTCGCACCCGGCGCACAGGAAGGTCCCCTTCCGGTGCTCATTCAACAGCGGCGAGCTGAACGGCCGCTCGGTGCCTTCTTCCCGCAGGATATAGTACTGCGCCTTGGTCAGGCGCTTCTTCCATTCGGCGTCGCTGTAGGCGACTCGGTAGCCCCTGGCCTGAGCCGGCGAGGACCCGCAGGCCGCAAGGAACGAAGCTGCGGCACCGGTCCCGAGCCAGGTGAGGGCGGTGCGGCGGGTTTGCGGGTGGTCGATCATGGCTTTGACTCTACTGCGCTTTTCGCGAACCGATCCTGAACGGCAGTCATACCGGATCGGGCGCCCCCTGTGCAACCGCGCGGCGAAATGGGCCCTTGCGTTTCGCTGGCTGTGGGCCCGACTTCATCACTCGCTTGCGGAATAGCGAAGCACCTCCGCGGATGAACAGGACCACCCACAGGGCCTGCCAGCCGATCGCCGGCAGGTGCGGCCATAGGCTCTCCTGCACGGCAGCGCGCGCAAGCATGGCGTAGGGCGAGCTCAGCGGAAAGGCGATGGCCGCAAGCTCCATCGGCCCACCCGGATCGGCCAGCGCCAGAGTGGCGACGAAAAACACGACGATTTGCGCCATCGTCGCCGGCATCGACAGGGTCTGCACCTCGCGGACGGTCGCGGCGATCGAGCCGATAGTGAGAAAGACCGAGCCGATTATGAGGTAATTCATCGTGAAATAGACCACCGCCAGACCAAGGTAGAGTGGCCAGCCGACACCCGGTGTCGGCAAATTGTGCACGTCGAAGCCGCCGAGAACCGTGGGGTTCAGTCCCGCAAACCCGATCAGTCCGGCGATGGCCGTCACCCAAACGGCAATGCCGACCATCGACACCAGGAACATAGCGAACAGCTTGCCGAAGAACACGGCATCCATGGGGATCGCCGCGGCAAGGATTTCGATGATCTTGTTGGCCTTCTCCTCGATCAGCGTCGACATCACCATGCCGGTGAGAAAGACCGTGACGATGAACATCAATGTCAACGAGGCTTGTGCGGTGTGCACCCGGCCGACCCGCTCGCTCGCGCCGCTGGTCGTCACGCTGGCCGTTTCGACGACGGGGTAGGCCGGGTTGGTTTTCGCCATCGCGTTCGCGGCGATCAGGGCAATCGCACCCTGCCATTGACCGGCGCGCTCCGCCGTGGCGGTCAACACCGGATGCGCCGGAGTGCCGGTGACTACCGCGGCAATGTCTCCCTTGCGGCCGGACAAGGCCGCTTTGGGATCGAAGGTTTCGCCTGGCGAGAGCCGCTTCAGCGCGACCAGGTGCGGCAGGTTCGGCCCAAGCATTGGAACGAGCTCGTCGTGCGCTCGCAGCATGGCGTCGACATCTGCCGGGGCCATCGCCACGGCGACGTCGTTCTGCGTCGTGGCGTCCTGCACCCTCTGCCCGATTCCTGCCGCCAGCGTGCCGACGACCAACGGAAACAGCGGTCCGAGCAGGAAGAAGATGAAATAGCGGCTGAACAGGATCGAGACGAAGTCGCGCCGGGCGATGACCCACGCCGCTTGCCACAGGGGCAGGCGAGACTTGGGAACTGCATCCGTCATCGCTGCCCCTCCACCGGGCTTTCCTGTTCGAGCGCGCGAGCAGCCGCCGTGCCCGCGATGGCGACGAACGCATCGTGCAGCCCGGCGCGTTCGATCGACAGCGAGAGGATCCCCGCCTCGCCCTCGATCAGGGCCCGCAGTAGCGGCTCGATGCCGCTCTCGGGCAAAGGGAAATACCAGAACGCGCCTTCGTGGCGGGCATCGGCCGGCAATGCCGCGCGCCACGGGCCGTCGCCCTCCCGCGTCTCCAAGCGCACTTGCGGTGGAATGCGGTCGCGGGCGACCTCGACCGATCCAGCGTAGGGCACCTTGCCGCCGGCGATGATGGCCACGTTCTCGCACAGTCGCTCGGCGTGGGCGATCACGTGGGTGGAAAAGATGACCGTGGTACCTTTTGCCGCCAGCGCGCGTATCAGCTGTTCCAGCTTGCCCTGGTTGATCGCGTCGAGACCGGCGAAAGGTTCGTCGAGGATCACCAGTTTCGGCTCGTGCACCAGGGTGCCAAGCAGCTGGACCTGCTGCGCCATTCCCTTGGACAGCTGACGGATGTGGCGCTGCGCCGCATAGCCGAGGTCTTGCGCCTCAAGCAGCGCGCGTCCCCGCTCGCGCCCTTCCTCAAGCGGCAGGCCGCGCAGCGCACCCATGAAGGCGATCGCTTCGTAAGCCTTCATGGACGGGTAGAGCCCACGCTCTTCCGGCAGGTAGCCGATCAGGCGAGCAACGTCTTGCGGGCGCTCGTGACCGAGCACGCGGCGCACGCCCTCGTCGGGTTCGATGATCCCGAGCAGCATCCGCAGCGTTGTTGTCTTGCCTGCGCCATTGGGGCCGAGCACGCCGTAGATCGCACCTTCCGGCACCTCCAGGTCGATCCCGGCGACCGCGAGCGTGCCGTCGAACCGCTTGACCAGCCCGCGCGCTTCGACGGCGAGCGGGCGCGCAAGATTGCGGTTGATTTCGGCCTGGCCTAGCGCTGCGTCCACCGGCCGGCGGTACACGGCGCGGGTAAACGCGAGCAAGGGCAGTTGTGGTTAACGCGGTGGACACGGACGAGCTCAAACAGTGCCTGATTGCGAAAGCACGGGAGCTCGGATTCGTCGCGGTCGGTTTCGCTCCCGCGCATGATGATCCGCTGCGCGCCCGGCGCCTGCAGGAATGGCTCGACGCCGGTCTTCACGGCGAGATGGAATGGATGGAAGCCCGTTCGGATGTGCGCAAAGGGCCGCAAGCGATGTGGCCCGAAGCGCGGAGCGTGATCGCGCTCGGCATGAGCTACGCGCCCGCGACCAATCCGCTGGCGCTCGCCGGGCAAGCGGACAAGGCGCGGATCTCGGTCTACGCGCAGGGCCGCGATTATCACGACACGGTCAAGAAGGCGCTCAAGGCCCTGGCCCGCTGGCTGGTCGAGCAGGCGCCCGAGACCAGCCTCAAGGTATTTGTCGACACCGCGCCGGTGATGGAAAAGCCGCTCGGCGAATCGGCCGGGATCGGCTGGCAGGGCAAGCACACCAATCTCGTCAGCCGCGAGCATGGGTCGTGGCTGTTCCTCGGCGCGATTTACACTACGCTCCCCTTCGCATCCGACACGCCGCACCAAGAGCGCTGTGGCAGTTGCAATGCATGCCAGGTCGCTTGCCCGACCGATGCCTTTCCGGCGCCCTACCGGCTCGATGCGCGGCGCTGCATCTCGTACCTGACGATCGAGCATAAAGGGCCGATTCCGGAGGAGTTCCGTGAAGCGATCGGCAACCGCATCTACGGCTGCGACGACTGCCTGGCGGTATGCCCGTGGAACAAGTTTGCTGCCGCCGCGCATCGGCATCGTGACTTTGTCCCGCGCGCAGACCTGGCCGCGCCCGCGCTAGCGGAGTTGCTGGCGCTCGACGACGTCGGCTTCCGGCAGAAATTCTCCGGCTCGCCGATCAAACGGATCGGCCGCGACCGCTTCGTGCGCAATTGTCTTATCGCGGCGGGAAACAGCGGCGAGACAAGACTGGTTGCGCCGGTGCGGCACCTCGCCGAGGATCGTGATCCGGTTGTTGCGGAGGCCGCGAGGTGGGCGCTCGGCCGGCTTACGGCAGCGTCTTGAGCTCGATTCCCGTGTCGAGCAGCTGCTCGGGTGCGACTAGCGCGCGATCTTCGACCAGGCGGCGGCCCTGCGCGTAGTCCTTGGTGCGGTTGACGCAGTCGAGCGCGATCACGCGGCCTTCCTTGAGGTAGATGACCGAGAAGCTGCGGGTCGCGGGGTCGCCGCGCAGCACGGTAGCGTCATGGCCCAGGCTAAGGCCGGCGGTCTGCAGGCGTAAGTCATATTGGTTCGACCAGAACCACGGCAGCGCCGAATAGGCCTGTGGATCGCCGCAAATCGCCTTGGCCGCGCAAGCCGCCATGTCGTGGGCGTTCTGCACGCTTTCGACGCGCACAACCGCACCGCCAGCGTAAACGTTGGCGTGCGCCGCACAGTCCCCCACCGCGTAGATATCCGGTAGGCTGGTGCGGCAGTACGGGTCGACCTCTACCCCATTTGCACCGGCGGCGCCGGCGAGGATCAATGGGCCGACAGCGGGGACGATGCCGATGCCGACGACGAGCATGTCGCACTCGGGCGTTTCGCCCGAAGCCAGCTTAACCCCGGTTACCCGATCGCCGTCGCCCTCGATGGCCTCGACTTCGACGCCGAGCCGGACGTCGACGCCGTGGGCGCGGTGTTCGTTCTCGTAGAAGTGCGACAGGTCTTCGCCGGCCACGCGGCTCAACACCCGATCCTGCGTTTCGAGCAGCGTGACCTCGCAGCCGAGCTTGCGCAGCACGGCTGCCGCCTCGAGCCCGATGTAGCCCCCGCCGATAACCACGACCTGGTGCGCGCCCGCTTCGAGCTCGGCCTTGAGCCGGTCGACGTCGGCCTTGTCGCGCACCGCATGGATGCCGCCGAGGTCGGCGCCGGGACACGAGAGTCGTCGCGGGTCGCCGCCCGCCGCCCACACCAGCGTGCCATAGCCGACCGTATCGCCGCCGGCGATCGTCAACTCCTTGGTCGCGGGGTCGAGCTTGGTCACCGCGCTGCTCAATTGCAGCTCGATGCCCTTGCCGGCCCAGAACGGTTCAGGCCGGATCAGCATCCGCTCGAACGGCTTGTCCCCGGCCAGATACTCCTTCGAAAGCGGCGGCCGTTCGTAAGGCGGCTCCGGGTCGCGGCTGAGCATCAGGATCGAGCCGGCAAAGCCATTCTGCCGCAGGGCGATAGCCGTCTGCGCACCGCCATGGCCGGTGCCGACGATCACGAGATCGGCGCTGTTCATGCGCATGCGCTCGGCGAAAGCGCCGGCAAGGTCAAGCGTGGATCAGCGCTTGAGCGCGCTCCGAGCCTGGCTGGCGATCTGCGCCAGCATCGCCGGGGCGACAGGCGCGGCCGCTTGCGCGCGCCCGACCATCGTGCGGAACTGGCCGATCGGCGCGGCGTGGCTCGCCGCCCAGGCTTCGATCATCCCGAGCAGGTCGTGCTTCGCCGTCTTGCGCCGTGCGAGGGCGCGCAGGAAGTCGAGCCGCATTTGCTGGAAATCGCGCGCCAGACCGGCGACGAGCAACCGCTCCCACGGGTCCGAGGGGCTCATCACGGCGGCTGTCGATTGCGCCCAGTCGAGCCCGAGCCGCGCGCCGAGGTCGACGAACGCGCGAGCGAGCTGGGTCGGGGCGATGCCGCTGTCGCGCGCCAAGGCAGCGAGGCCGATCGCCCCGTCCATCTCGAACAGCCGGGCGACCATACGCGCGGCGCGCGCCGGAGCGCCCATTTCCGCCAGCTCGAGCACGATACGCCGGGCGTGGTCGCGGGTCTCGTCCTGAAGGAGCTCGTCGACGTGCGCGTCGAGTTCGACGACGCCGGCCTTGAGGTCGGCGATCGCCTGGCTCGGCGCGACCAGGGCTCCACCGGCGCGCAACAGGTCGGCCATATGGCTGCGCAAGGCGAGTGCGGCTTGCTCGAACAGCGTGATGCGCGCGGTCTCGGGCATCTTCGCCGTGTCGAGTTCGCGCCACACCTGGTCGAGGCCCAGCAGGGCGCGGGCCGACACGAACGCCGAACAAACTTGGTCGAGGCTCGCGCCCTCTTCCTCGGCGAGCTCAAACGGATGGACCAGGCCCATGCGGTTGACGACCTTGTTGGCGACGACGGTCGCCACCAGCTCGCCCCGCAAGCGATGGTGGAGGATGCGGCTCTTGAAGGGACCACGCATTTCTTCCGGGAAATCGCCGAGCAACAGCGGCTCGAACGCGGGGTCCTGCGCCAGGCTGGTGCCTTCGATCGCGTCCTGCAGCACGAGCTTGGTGGTCGACAGCAGGACCGCGAGTTCGGGCCGGGTGAGGCCCTTTCCTTCGAGCGCGCGCCGGGCGAGGGTGTCGCTCGCGGCGAGGCCCTCGGTCGCCCGGTCGAGCTCGCCGGTCGCCTCGAGCGTCTCAATCAGGCGGGTCTGCGAGGCGACTGCCTTTGCCCCTCCGGTCTGGGCAATCGACAGCGCCAGTGCCTGGAGCCGGTTGTCCTCCAGCACCAGCGCGGCGACGCTACCGGTCATCGCTTCGAGCAGCGCGTTGCGTCGCGTTTCCGACAGCCGTCCGGCGCGCTGCGCGGCGATCAGCGCGATCTTGATGTTGACCTCGTTGTCCGAGCAATCGACCCCGGCCGAGTTGTCGATGAAATCGGTGTTGATCCGGCCGCCTTGGAGCGCAAACTCGATCCGTCCGGCCTGGGTCACCCCCAGGTTGGCGCCCTCGCCGATAACTTTGGCGCGTACCTCCGCACCCGCCACCCGCAGCGCGTCGTTGGCCGGGTCGCCGACCTGCGCGTCGGTTTCGCTGCCGGCGCGCACGTAAGTGCCGATGCCGCCGAACCACAGCAGGTCGACCGGCGCCTTGAGGATCGCGTTGATCAGGCCTTCGGGATCGAACTCGCGCTGCTCCACGCCGAGAGCCGCCGCCGCTTCCTTCGAGATCGCCACTCGCTTCAGGGTGCGCGGAAAGATTCCGCCGCCCTTGCTGAGCAGCCTGGCGTTGTAGTCGCCCCAGCTCGAGCGCGGGAGGTCGAACAGCCGCTTGCGCTCTTTCCAGCTTACCGCCGGGTCGGGATCGGGATCGATGAATACGTGCCGGTGATCGAACGCGGCGACGAGCCTGATCGCCTTCGACAGCAGCATGCCGTTGCCGAACACGTCGCCCGACATGTCGCCGCAGCCCGCCACGCGTACCGGCTCGCTCTGCACGTCGACGCCGATTTCGAGGAAGTGGCGCTGCACGGAAAGCCACGCGCCGCGCGCAGTGATGCCCATCGCCTTGTGGTCGTAGCCATGGGAGCCGCCGCTGGCGAAAGCATCGCCGAGCCAGAAGTCGCGTTCCTCGGCCAGCGCGTTGGCGACGTCGGAGAAGGTCGCGGTGCCCTTGTCGGCCGCGACGACGAAATAAGGATCCTCGCCGTCATGGATCACGATGCCCGCGGGATGGACCACCTTATCGCCGACGATGTTGTCGGTCACCGACAGCAGGCTGCGGATGAACACCTGGTAACTTGCGCGGCCTTCGGCGAACCAGGCGTCGCGGTCTTCGGCCGGGTCGGGCAGTTGTTTGGGATAGAACCCGCCTTTGGCCCCGGTGGGAACGATCACGGCGTTCTTCACCCGCTGCGCCTTCATCAGCCCGAGAATCTCGGTGCGGAAGTCGTCGCGCCGGTCGGACCAGCGAATGCCGCCGCGCGCCACCGGGCCGGCGCGCAAGTGGATGGCCTCGACGCGGCGCGAATACACCCAGATCTCGCGCCACGGCACGGGCTTGGGCAGGCTCGGCACGCGCGAAGAATCGAACTTGAAAGCGAGCGCGTCGCGCGCCGCCGGGGCAAAGGCGTTGGTCCTGAGGATCGCGCCGATGGTCGCCCAGTAGCGCCGCAGCAACCGGTCGTCGTTGATTGCCGCAACCTGGGCGAGGCCGTGGCGGATGGCTTCGTTAGCCTCGGCCCCAGCCGCCTGGCGGTCACCGGAGAAGTCGGGATCGTGGCACACGTGCAGCAGCCGCACGAGGCCACGGGTTACTTCGGGCGCGGCGCGCAGCGCGTCGACCACGGCGTAGATCGTGAAGGGCAGCCCGCCCTGGCGCTGGTAGCGATAGAACGCGCGCAGCCAGTTCGCTTCGCGCGCTTCGAGTGCGGTGCCAATGATCAGCCGATTGAACACGTCGTCTTCGGCCAGGCCGTTGAGCACGGCGGAAATCGCCCGCTCGATCGCCGCCGCGCGGGCAAGCACCTCGGCGGGGTCGTCGCCGCGATGGAGTTGCAAGCGGAAGTCGTGAACCGTCGCCCGTTCGTCGCCGACGAGCTCGGTCGGCAGCTCGGACAGCACGCGGAAGCCGAAGTTCTCCAGCGCGGGAACCGCATCGGACAGCGGCATCGAGCCGCCTTGCTGGTAGATCTTCAGGCGCAGTTCGCCGGGTGCGTCGCCATCGAGCCGGTAGAGCCGCGCGTCGCGGCCGAGCGGGCGTTCGGGGTCGGGTGCGGCGAGCTGGCGCAAGCGCTCGATGTCGCGCGCCGCTTCCGCCGGGCCCGACGTGGTGCGGTAACTTTGCGGGAAGCCATCGGCATAACGCGCCGCCAGCGCCGCGGCGCGGCCGGGCTCGGCGCTCTTGGCCAGCTCGCCTTCGACCCCTTCGCGCCAGCCGAGCAGCATCGCCTGCAACCGGCGGTTGATGGCCGCCTGGTCGGGCGCGGTGTCGTGACCGCGGAAATCGAGCACATAGCGCAGCATCGCCAGGTTGCCGCCCTCGACGATCAGGCTCCAGTCGAGCGTCTCCGCCTGCGTTGCCTCCTCAAGCAGCGCCTGGACTTGCAATTGCACGTCGCTCGACAGCGCCTCACGCGGCAGCCAGACGAAGGCGAACAAGTGCCGTGCGAGCGGGGCGGCGACGAGCTCGGCGCGCGGCCGAGGGCGGTCGGCCAGCGCCATCATCGCAGTGGCGACGCGGGTCAGGTCGGCGTGGGCGAAACCGATCACCAGGTCGTGCGGCAGCGTGGTCAGCGCGTGGACCAGTGCCTTTGCGTCGTGGCTCGCCGGAGGGAAGTCAAACTCGGCCATCGTCGCCGCAAGCTGGCGGCGCAGGACCGGGACCTCGTCCGGGGGCGTGGCCAGCGCCGCGCTGGTCCAAACGCCGGCGTGGACCGACAGCGCCGCGACGCGCCCCTTCTCGACGACCGGCACGATGAACAGGTCGAGCGGCACCCGGCGGTGGACTTTGGACAGGCGGTTGGCCTTCACGATCAGCGGCCCCGCGGTGCCGTTCGCGTCGAACCAGGCGAAGGCGCGCGCGTAGCTGTCCGCGGCGAGCAGCTCGCGGGCGCTCTTGCGGCAGACCCCGAGCGCCTCGCTGGTGCCGCCGCCGCGCTTGGCGGTCACGTGGCCGAGCAGGGTCAGCATCCCGCCGCCGAGCCAGCGCAAAAGCGCGGCACCTTCCGGGTCGGCGATCGACCCGGCGTCGGCATCGATCCGCGCGGTCATCGCTGGCCAGTCGGCGACCGCGGCCCGCACATCGCCGAGCGCGCTCTCGATAGCCTGGCCGAGCGTGCGCCGCGCGCGCCCGTCGATTCGCGCGGTCTCGAGGTAGATCATCGATTCGCACCGCCCACCCGATTCCGGCAGCGCGCTCAAGCGGCCCTTGGTGCGTTCGACCGGGACGATCGGGTGGATCAGCACGTCGACCGGCAAGCCCTGGCCGGCAAAGGCGGCGGCGACCGAATCGACCAGGAAGGGCATGTCGTCGCCCACCACCGCGATGCGCATCATCCGTCCGCCCGGCGCGCTGCGCAGCAGTATCGACGGCTCGCTCTCGCTACGCACGAGCGCCGCTTCGAGCAGGAACTCGGCAGCCTCGGCCAGACGATCGGCGGGCAACGCGCTCTCGCCAGGCAGTAGCGAAGCGGCCATTCGCTCGCGCAGCGGGCGGGCCAGCGCCTTCTGCGACTTCGAGAGCCTGGTTTCTCCCTCGCCGTCCGACACCATTCCTGCCCTGCCTTTTGTTACACTTGAAACGAGTTTGCGCGACCCTTTAGGCTGAGCCGCATCGCTCGGCAACGGCCTGCATGGTCAATGCCAGCGAACGCCGCCGCGCGGCCGGGTCGAAGGCCGCCCCGGAAACGATAATCTCGTCGGCGCGGGTGCGCTCGACGAAGTGGGCGATTTTCGCGGCGACCGTCTGCGGCGAGCCGACCGCGCGCGCGACCGACAGCCGTTCGAGCATCGCCTGTGCCGACTCGGGCAACGTGCTGCGATAACCGGGGATCGGCGGCGGCAGCTTGCCGGGATCGCCGCTGCGCAGCCGCACGAATGCCTGGTCCTGCGAGGAGGCGAGCAACTCGGCCTCCTCGTCGGTTTCGCCGCAGATGACGGTCATCGCTGCCATTGCATGCGGCGCAGCAAGCGCTTCCGACGGACGAAACTGGGTCCGATAGGTGTCCAGCGCGGAGTCGAGATGGTCAGGGGCGAAATGGCTGGCGAAGGCATAGGGCAGACCGAGACGCGCAGCCAGTTGCGCGCCGAACAGGCTCGAGCCGAGCATCCACAGCTCGACCTGCGCGCCTAACCCCGGCGTCGCCTGGATCGGCAGGTCGACGTCGCCGGTCAGCAACGCGCGCAGTTCGACCACGTCCTGGGGGAAGTACTCGGCGGCGCGGCCCAGGTCCTTGCGCAGCGCCTGCGCCAGGATCGGCGCCGCCCCCGGGGCGCGGCCGAGGCCGAGGTCGACCCGGCTCGGGAACAGCGCGTCGAGCGCGCCGAATTGCTCGGCAATGACGAACGGGTTGTGGTTGGGCAACATGATCCCGCCCGCGCCGATGCGGATGGTCGAGGTCTGGTGGCCGATGTGGGCCAGAGCCACCGAAACCGCACCGCCGGCGATGCCGGGCGAGGCATGGTGCTCGGCGACCCAGAAGCGCTTGTAGCCGACCGCCTCGGCCGCTGCGGCCAGCTTGCCTGCCTCGGCCAGCGCCTCGCCCACGCCGCTGCCTTCGCGGACGGGGACGAGGTCGAGGACCGACAGCGGGATCAAGGGGTGCCGCCGATTTGCGCGAGATAGGCCTTGGCGCTCGTGGCCTCGGGCGCGTCGGGCGCCAACGCCACCACCGCGTTCCAGCTCTTGCGCGCCGCCTCGTCGTCACCCGCCAGCTCGGCGATCACGCCTGCCTCCAGGCCGATGGCCGGATCGGTCGGCGCCAGCGCCGCGGCCGTGGCGATCTGCGCCGCCGCCGATTTGAGATCGCCGGTCCGCCGCGCCAGCGTCGCCGACAGCAGCCAGACTTGTGCGTCCTGCGGGGCATCGGCGCGCGCCTGTTGCAACGTCGCCGAAGCCTCGTCGGTGCGTCCTAGGGCGACAAGGGCGCGGGCTTTGTCGGCCGCGATCGAGCCGGCCAGCGGCTTGTCGCCGGCGAGCGCCGTGTCGGCGAGGGCCTGGTCCAGATCGGCGAGCGCGCCAGTCGGGTCGCCGCCGCCGAGCGCCGCGTTGCCGGCCATCGCGCCCAGCCGTGCGCGCACTGGAAAATCGCTCGCCAACGCCGCATCGCGCGCCGCCAGGAACGCGTCGCGCGCGGCCTGCCAGCGCAGCAAACTGACGTAAGCCTGGCCGAGGCATTGTTGCGGCAGGGCCTTGCCGGCGTCATGCGCCTCGATCAGCCACAGCCCTGCGGTGGTGATCGCCGTCGCCGGGTCGGTCCGCGCCTGGTCGAGGCACAGCGTCAGCCGGGCCTGCTCGCCCGAATGCGCGGGCGCCGTGGCCGCTGCGGCGGCTTGGGCAATGAGCAGGACGAGGGCCGGGAGAATCATCACGGGGGCCTTCAGGTCAGTGCGGCCACGGTACGCAGCAGCAGAGCGATGTCCTGCTCGCGCGAAAGCCGATGGTCGCCGCCTTTGACCAGCGTCACCTGCACATCCTGTGAACGTAGCGCCGCGGCGAGGCGCAACGAAATCTCCGGCGGCACGTCGCCATCCTCCTGCCCATGCAGCAGCCGCACCGGGCCGTCGAAGGGAATTTCGCCACCGAGTTGACGCTGCGCCTCGCCGTCGGCCCAGAAGCCGGGGTGCATGGGGGTTGGTTCGGGACCGTAAGGATTATCGAGGAGCAGCGTCTCACCCGCGGCCAGCTTTGCCTTTTGCTCGGCATCGTAGCCCCAGCCGGTAAAATCCGGCGCCGCAGCCACGCCGACCAGCGCGGCAATCCGCGACGCCAACCGACTAGCGACCAGCAACATCAGCCATCCACCCATCGATGAGCCGACAAGGATCACTGGGCCATCGAGCCGGGCTTCGATCACGACGGTAGCTTCCTCGCCCCAACGTGTCACGGTGCCCTCTGCGAAGTCTCCCGGGCTCTCGCCGCAGCCCGAATAATCGAACAGCAGGCAAGCGCGATTCTCCCGCTTGGCCCATTCCAGGAGCGCCGTCGCCTTGCTGCCGGCCATGTCGGACCGATAGCCCGGCAGGAACACGATCGCCGGATCGAAGCCCTCGCATTGGCGGAAGGCGATCCGGCGGCCATCGGCAAGCGTGTGAAAACCGGATTCTGACACGTCGCTTCCTTGCCGACCGACTGCGGGCCCTGCAAGGCTTGGGGCGAATCCGTCAGAATGCGCGATCGTGGAGCAGAACTGTCGTGGTCGCGAACAGAATGCGCACGTCACGCCAGATCGTCCACCCGTTGATGTATTCGAGGTCGGACTGCAGCCGCGACGTCAAATCGACCTCGCGATCGGTCGCCCCGCGAAAACCGCGAATCTGGGCCAGGCCGGTGAGCCCCGGCCGCAGCGAATGGCGCTGCCAATAGCGCTGGTCGACTTCCCAGAACAGTTTTTCGCCTGCCAGCGAGCCGATCGCGTGCGGGCGCGGCCCGACCAGGCTCATGTCGCCTTTGAGGACATTGAACAGCTGCGGCAGCTCGTCGATGCTGGTGCGGCGCAAGAAGCGGCCGATCCGCGTCACCCGGTCATCGCTCTTGCTGGCGGAGCGATTCCCGTCGCCGTCGGACCGCTCGACCTTCATCGTTCGCAATTTGTAGATCGAGAACAACTGGTTGCGCCGGCCAATGCGCCGCTGGCGGAACAGGATCGGCCCACCGTCCTCGAGCTTGATAGCGGCCGCCGCTACCGCCAGGATCGGCAGTGCCACCGTCAGCGCGGCGAGAGAGGCCGCGATATCCAGCAGACGTTTGGTGGCCCGGGCGCGAAGGCCCAGTGGGCCGGCAGAGACGAGCAGGGTGGTGCTGTCGATCTCGTCTCGGCGGATGACCCCGAGCGCGCCGATTTCGCGCATCGATTCGGACAGGACCTCGCCGTGGACGCCCGAGCCCTTGAGCACTTTGGCCCACGCCGCGCGGCGCTCGGGCGGACAGCTCACGATAACCTGATCCATGTTGCGCACGCAGCGGGCGAAGTGATCGAGCGCGTGGGGATCGTCGAGCGCAGGACTCAGGCCCTGGTCGGAAGCCTTGGCCCGGAAGGCGTGCTGCAACTCGAAGAGGGGGCCGCCATCGTCGATCACCAGAACGTTCACCGGACTGGGTCCCCAACGCCGCCGCACAAAGGCACCGGCCATCCGGCGCAAGCCGATCATCGCGACCCCGGCGAAAACCAGGGTGATCACGAATGTCGTGTGCGAAAAGTCCGCTTTCAGCCTGACGAAGAAGATGACGAAGTTGAGCAGCGCGGCGGAAATCGCCAGTGCGGCGAACACTCGGTACGCCGCCACCTTCCAGTCCTTCAGCGATTCCAGCGAGTATGTCCCGTTATGCAGCGATATGGTCAGGAACAGGGGCAGCAGCAACTGGGCCGGAAGTGTGACGTAGGCGAAACTGTGCTTAATGAGGTAAGGGACGCCGAGGTACAAATAATCGGCCAGGAGATTGGCCGCGAACAGGGCGGCCGCGTCGCCCGCCATCTGCGCGATGTGGAGCTGCAGGCGCTGCCGTTCGAGCGAGCTGGCGAGCCCCGCAGCCGGTAAGGCGCGGACATCGAATTTACGGTCCTGATCGACTATCGGCAGATTCATCGCAGGGCCCTGCATACGACTGATGCGATTACCTAGGTAACGACACCTGTTCGTCTTGTGGCGCGCAGTGAGCGGCAATACAAGCGAGGAGCCGCGCGGATATCCACGCCAGCAGATCAGCGCTTTTTCGGCTGATTGACTGCTTTGCGAGCGATTTCAGAGAGTTCCTGCGCCAGCAGGATTTCGGCAGAGGCGCTGTTCGCGAGCAGGGCGCCGTGCGTCGCGGCAAGCCGCCTCACCAGTCGGTCGAGCCGCTTGCCGCGCCAGAACCCAAGTTGTGTTTTGAGGTCGCCCGCGTCGCGCCAGAATATGCGGCCCGACCGGCGCTCGGACTCGACGAATTCGCTGATGTTGCCGCGCGTGCCCAGCCGCCCTGCCAGTTGGGCAAGCTGGGCGGTCCGCCGCTCGAACGCCAGCAGCACGCCGACGGCGCCCAGCGACAGCTCTCGCATGCGCCTGAGCTCGCCGGGGATCCGCGCCCCGTCGCCCGACAGCACCGCGTTGACCAGGGGCGCGAAGCCTTCCTCCTCGGTTCCCGCGCCGATCGCGTCCAGATCGTCGGCGTGCACGGTGCGCGGGGCCTGTGGCGACGAGTCGCAAAAGAGCGCGAGCTTGTCGATCTCCGACTGGGCCAGGCGCAAGTCGAGGCCGCAGGCGCGAGCGATCCGCTCGTGCAAATCGCCGGTCATCTTGAGCCCCGCCGCGCCGGCCATGCGGCTGACCTCGGCGGTTATCGTTGACAGGTCGGGCGGGTAGAACATCGCCACCAGCGCCTCGCCGCGCTTCTCGAGCAGCTTGGCGGTGCGCGACTTGTCGGTCGCCGAGCTGGCGACGATTAGGACCGGGCAGGCGCCTTCGCCCTCGCCGGTGTCGATCGTCTCGAGCAGCAAACGGACCGCGTCGTGCGCGTCGTCGCCGTTGGCGCGGATATAAAGGTGCGTGCTGTCGCCGAACAGTGAGCTCGAGCGTGCCTCGTCGCCCAGCCTGGCCGGGTCGGAGCGGACTTCGGCACCCGATAGTTCCACACGCTCGCCCGCATCGGGCAGCAAAGCCGCGATCGCCGCGGCGGCCGCCGCGGCTCCCGCTTCGTCAGGGCCGCAGAAGAAGAAGATCCGGCAATCGCGGGCGGCTTTTGCCGCAGATTGGCGGAAATCTTTTTGGCTCGCCTTCACGATTGCGGAGCGCGCAGGGCGAGGGCGAGCCGCGCGACGATCCGGTCGGCGACTTCGTTCGACAGGTTCTCCAGCGCGGTGTTCTCGGCGGCGATCGTCGCGTATTCGCTCGACACCACGTCGATGCCGGCATCCGAGCCGGCCGAGGCGTCGAGCACGATCGCGCCGCTCGCCAGATCGACCAACTGGTAGCGCGCGCGCAGGGTGCGGCGCTCGCGGCCGACGGTGTCGTCGCTGATCAGGCCGAGCCCCTCGAGCTTGTCGTCGAGCAGCACATCGAGCCGGTAACGCGGCGCGCCGCGAGTGCCCGATTGGCCGAGCCGGTCATTGAGCGCGTTGCGCATCAGCCAGCCGGCCTTGCCCTGAATCGGCGGGACTTCGACCGCCGCGAGGCCTTGCGCGACGGGACCGGCGCCGCCGCCGGCGTACATCGGCTGGAGGCCGCAGCCGGACAGCGCCAGCAGCGCCGCGAGGGGGAGGGCCAGGCGCCTCATGTAACGATGTTCACCAGCCGGTCGGGCACGACGATCACCTTGCGCACTTCTGCCCCGTCGAGCGAACGCTGGACTTTCTCGCTTCCCAGCGCAAGCGCTTCGAGCGCTTCCTTGGAGGCGCCTTTGGGAGCGGTCAGCGTGTCGCGCAGCTTGCCCTTGTGCTGCACGGCGATGGTCACCTCGTCCTCGATCAGCAGGGCCGGGTCGGCCTCGGGCCACGGCGCATCCGACACGAGGCCGGGCTGCCCCAGCGCCGCCCAGCCTTCTTCGGCGAGGTGCGGCATCATCGGTGCGGCGAGGAGCAGCGCGGTGTGAATCCCCGCGTTGCGGTCCGCCGAGGGTGCTGCCTTCTCGATCGCGCTGGTCAGCTCGTAGATCCGCGCCACCGCCTTGTTGAAGGCGAGCGCCTCGATGTCCTCGGCGACGGCGGCGATCGTCTGGTGAGTCTTGCGCTTGAGCGCCTTGTCCTCGCCCGCCGCTGCCGCATCGTGCTGACCGAACAGCCGCCACAGCCGCTGGACGAAGCGCCAGCAGCCCTCGATCCCGGCTTCCGACCATGGCAAGTCGCGCTCGGGCGGGCTGTCCGATAGCATGAACCAGCGCACCGCGTCGGCGCCGTAGCGGGCGACGATCTCGTCCGGGTCGACGGTATTCTTTTTCGACTTGGACATCTTGATCACGCGGCCGATCGTTAGCGGAGCGCCGTCTTTCAGCGCCGCGCCGCTGGCAGTGCGGAGCACATCCGACGGGCTGTAGAACACCTCGCGCCCGCCTTCCTCGCGCGAATAAGTCTCGTGGGTCACCATGCCTTGCGTGAACAGGCTGGCGAACGGCTCGGTCACCTCGAGCTTGCCGACGCGCGCGAGGGCGCGGGTCCAGAAGCGGGCGTAGAGCAAGTGCAGGATCGCATGCTCGATACCGCCGATGTACTGGTCGACCGGCAGCCACTTCGCCACCACGTCGGGCTCGAACGGCTTGTCGGCCGGCTGGCTGGCAAAGCGCAGGAAGTACCAGCTGCTATCGACGAACGTGTCGAGCGTGTCGGTCTCGCGCGTCGCCGCCCCGCCGCAGCTCGGGCAATGGACGTGCTTCCAGGTCGGGTGGCGCACCAGCGGGTTACCCGGCTGAGAGATGTCCACGACTTCGGGCAGCGTCACCGGCAACTGATCCTTCGGCACCGGCACCACGCCGCACGTGGCGCAGTGGATGAATGGGATCGGCGTGCCCCAGTAGCGCTGGCGCGAAACGCCCCAGTCGCGCAGGCGCCAGACGGTCTTGCCTTCGCCCCAGCCACCGGCCTCGGCGCGGGCGATCACTTCCTTCTTTGCGGCTTCGACCGACATGTCGTCGAGAAACCCGGAATTCACGCAGACCCCGTCGCCGGCTTCGGCCTCGGTCATCGGCGCATCCGCCTCATCGGCGCTCGCGGCGATCACCCGGACGATCGGCAGGCCGTACTTGGTGGCGAAATCGAAATCGCGCTGGTCGTGCCCGGGCACGGCCATGATCGCGCCGGTGCCATACTCCATCAGCACGAAATTGGCGATGTAGACCGGTAGCTCGGCGCCGGTGAACGGGTGCTTCGCGGTGATACCGGTGTCGTAGCCGAGCTTCTCCGCGGTCTCGAGCTCGGCCGCGGTGGTGCCACCCTGCTTGCACAGCTCGACGAACGCCGCGGCTTGCGCATCGCGCTCCGCCACCGCTTGCGCGATCGGATGGTCCGCCGCGACGGCGACGAAGCTCGCGCCGAAGATCGTGTCGGGCCGGGTGGAATAGACCTCGAGCCGTTCGCCGTTGGACAGCTCGAACGAAAACTGCAGACCCTGGCTCTTGCCGATCCAGTTCTCCTGCATCACCCGGACCTTCTCGGGCCAGTCCTTCAGGCCGTCGAGGCCGTCGAGCAGCTCCTGCGCGAAGTCGGTGATCTTGAGGAACCACTGGGAGAGCTTGCGCTTCTCGACCGGCGCGCCCGAACGCCAGCCCTTGCCGTCGATCACCTGCTCGTTGGCGAGCACGGTCTGGTCGACGGGATCCCAGTTGACCGCACTTTCCTTGCGGTAGACGAGGCCCGCTTCGTAGAGATCGATGAACAGCGCCTGTTCGTGCCCGTAGTAGGCTGGGTCGCACGTCGCCAGCTCGCGGCTCCAGTCGAGCGCGAAGCCGAGGCGCTTCAATTGCGCCTTCATGTTGGCGATGTTCTGGTAGGTCCAGCTGCCGGGGTGGACCTTCTGCTCGATCGCCGCGTTCTCGGCCGGCATGCCGAAGGCATCCCAGCCCATCGGGTGGAGCACCTCGTGCCCGCGCATCCGCTTGTAGCGCGCGATCACGTCGCCCATCGTGTAGTTGCGAACGTGGCCGATGTGGATCCGCCCCGAAGGGTAGGGGAACATCTCGAGGACGTAGCTGCGCGGCTTCGTGCTGGTGTCGTCGGCGCGGAAAGTCTGCGCCTCGTCCCACGCGCGCTGCCAGCGTCCGTCGGCTTTGGACGGATCGAATCGGGTGTCGGTCATCGGTTTCGCCCTAAGCGAGTTTAACCGATGTCGGAACGCCGAAGGTCACGCGCCTTGGTGAGGATGATGTCTTCGA
>Ga0105246_10000388_pt1 | contig 23524 bp, 21 predicted proteins | sample KBSM64metaG_FD_99694 | JGI IMG/M metagenome (GOLD analysis project Ga0105246, IMG submission 99694) | Miscanthus rhizosphere microbial communities from Kellogg Biological Station, Michigan, USA - KBS M6-4 metaG | ecosystem: Host-associated > Plants > Roots > Rhizosphere > Soil | place... | reverse complement strand
GTGCGGCTAACCCGGCGTCCTGCCGGGTTACCCACGGATTCAAGCCTGCGTTCGGCCAGCGTGGTTTAACGGGGCGCCTAAGATCAAAAGCAAAAGCGCGGCGGCCTTAGAGCCGACCGGTATCTTGTGTCGATCCCGGTGCAAATGTGGGAGGGGGCTTGCCCCCGATGGCGGCCTCTGGGCCGACCAGGATGCTGGGGCATATCCGCTCCTGCGTTCAGCCAGCATGGTTTGACGGGGCGCTTGAGATCAAAAGCAGATCAAGATCAAGAGCGACTCGCTTCGCATCGTGGTTAGCGTTGACGGCTATAGCCTGCGAAGTTGTGTAGATATTGTTCATCGGGGCAACCCCCTTCCATATTGACCCTTGCCAGCCGCCACTCTTGTCTACACTCATCCATACCCTCAGGAGCGTAAACGCTCGGCGACTCGCCGGCACAGGAGTGCTCGATGTCTCCCCGATTTTATGGCAAGCAACGTGGCGCTATCGGTCTGATGGCCGTTGGTGTGTTGGCGCTGGTGTTGGCGTTTACTTTGCTGGCGGTGGACAGCGGGCGGCTTTATCTGGAGAAGCGCCGGCTGCAGGGAGTGGCGGACACGGCAGCGCTGGAAGCGGTCAGCCGCAGCGGCACTTGTGCGGCGGGTTTGAGCGCGGCGGCGTTTGCGGCGCAAAGTGTGGCACGCAATCACTTTGTTGTGGGTAGCGGTAATACCTTGGTCACCCGCTGCGGCGCGGTAACCACGGCGGCTTCCGGCCGACGGGTGTTTGCTGCCAACCCGGCGCTGTCGTCAGCCATTGAGGTGGTGGTCGGCAAAACCGTGCCCACCAGCGTGGCCGGTGGCATCTGGTCGATGATGTCGGGTAACTCGGTCAGCCTCAATACCCGGTTGAGCGCGACGGCAGTGGCGGCCAAACCCACCCCGCCGGTCGCGCAGTTGAGCATCAGGAGCACGTTGGTTAACGTTGATACCGCCAGTGCCAGCATGATGAACGCGGTGTTCAGTGGGCTGCTCGGTGGTGGGGTCAATGTTTCCGTGCTCGGCTGGAACGGCCTGCTCAACAGCAATATCAATATGCTCAGTTACCTCGATCAATTGGCCATCGACCTGCATGTCACCGCCGGCGACTACACCCAACTGCTGAGCACCACGGTGAGCGCCTCGCAGTTGGTTCAGGCGGCAATCACCGTGCTGGGCAGCAGCCCGTTGACCCTGGATGCAGTCACCGCGCTGGGCGCTATCAAAGGGGCGACGCTCAACAATCCGTTGCCGCTCACACTGGGCAAAATCCTGCAGCTGCAGACGGGTATCACCGCCGCCGCGCTGAATGCCGATCTGCAACTCTTTCAGTTGGTCCAGGGCGTGGTGCAACTGGCCGGCAACCAGAGCGCGGCGGCGGTGACACTGCCCGTGAGCCTGTTGGGGCTGGCCAATATCACCACGCAGATCAAAGTCATGGAGCCGCCGCAGTTATCGGCCATCGGCAATCCGATGCTGGCGGCGGCCAACCCGTTGGGCCCGAATAAAATTTATGTGCGCACCGCCCAACTGCGCACGCAGATAACCGTGAGTTTGCCGGTGCTCGGCAGTTTGTCCGGCTTGACCACGGCAGTAAATGACCTGGTGGGGCCGCTGACACCGGTCCTCAGCAGCCTGTTGAGCTTGAACCTGGTGACCACGATTAACTCGACGCTTTGCCTGTTGGGCGCCGGTTGCCAACAGTTGGACGTGCTGGCGCTGCCGGGCAACCTGCCGCTGAAGATCGTGCTGGATGCCGGCGGCGCCAGCAGCTATGTCACCGCCTATAGCTGCCCGGCGGCAGGCGCGGGCACCAAGAGCTTGACGGCCTACACCACCACCTCGGCGGCCTCGCTGAACGTGGGCAATATCAACAATGCGTTTTCATCCACACAGCCAATGACCGTGGAGCCATTGGCCTTGATCGATTTCGGCATCAAGACGTGCCATAAGATCCTCGGCATCGGCAGTTGCGACCCTCGTATACCGTTTGCGGGGGGCGGCGTCGGGATCAAGGTGCAAAGCCCGATTGCAGGCAGCAACAGTATCCAGAACCTGGTGTTTTCCAGCACCACGCCCTTTGCCATGCCCGCCAATGTGGGGCTTGCTCCCAGCTATCAAACGTTCGCACCGGCCACCAACCTGGTCAGTGGCCTTACCACAGCCCTCAATGGCGTCGGCATTACTGCTTATCAACCGGTGGGGAGCAACCCCTTGGGAAGCGTGATCGCCGGCACGGTGTCGTTGCTCAGCGGCGTCAGCACGCTGGTGACGCCCATGTTGAACAATGTGCTGGGCCCGCTGCTCAATCCGATCCTCAACAACCTGTTGAGCAGCTTGGGTATCAGCCTGGCAAGCGTGACCGTGGGCGCCAACCTGAGCTGCGGCCAGGCCGGCGAGGCCTATCTGGTGATCTAAGCGTCGGCGACCCTGGGCAGTTCCACGCAGAACCGCGCGCCGTGTTCGCCGTTGCTGACGCTGAGGCGTCCGCCCATGTTTTCAACGATGCCGTAGCTCACCGACAGGCCCAGCCCGGTGCCCACGCCAATCGGCTTGGTGGTGAAGAACGGCTCGAAGATGCGCTCCAGCAAACGCGGGTCAATGCCGCCGCCGTTGTCTTCGACCCAGATGCGCACATGGCGGCTGTCGTGTTCGGTGTGCAGGGCGATCCACGGGCGCAGGTCCGGGTGCTTTTCCTTCAGGCTCAATAGCGCATCGCGGGCATTAACCATCAGGTTGATCAGCACTTGCTCCAGCTGGTCGGCGTAGCCTGTGACCTGCACAGGCGTATCCGCCTGGGTCAGTTTGATCTCCACGCCCTTGCCACGCAGGCCTTCGCTGAGCAGTGACAGGGTACCTTCCACCGCCTGCGCCGGGTCGAAGGGGTGCTGCTCGACTTCCGAGCGGCGGCCGAATACGCGCATGTGGTCCACCACCCGCGCCGCGCGTTGTACCTGCGCGTCAATGCGCTGGAGTTTCTCCGTCAGGTAGTCGATCTGCGCGTCGCCATTGCTCAGGCGCTTGAGTACGTTGACGATGGCCATGCGCATCACATTCAGCGGCTGGTTGATCTCATGGGCCAGGCCGGTGGCCATTTCGCCGAGGGTGGCCATTTTCGCGCTTTGCGTCAGTTGCTGCTGGGAGCGCCGCACTTCGGTGTTGTCGCGGCCCACGGCCTGCACTTCGAGCAGATTGCCGTGTTCGTCGAACACGCCACGGTCCGACCACACCCACCAGGCATGCTCGCGCCCGGGCAGTTGCAGGCTGATTTCCGCCGTGCTGACGGGAAATTCCGGGGTCAGTTGCTCGATGCGCAGCATGAACGCCGCGCGTTGCTCGGGCGATAACCAGTGCCCCAGGTTCAGCCCCGGCAATTGGCCGGGCAGGCACTCCAGGTAGTTGGCCAGGGGCGTATTACCAAAGGTCAGGGTCAGGTCCGGACGGTAGCGGCAGATCATCGCCGGGGAGTCTTCCACGAGGATGCGGTAGCGTTCCTCGCTGTCCTTGACCTGTTGCGCGGCCAGGGTGGCCTCGGTGATATCCAGCCACAGGCCGACCGCCTCCACTGGCAGGCCGAGGTCGTCGCGCAGCAACTTGGCTTCGTCGAGCAGCCAGTGGTAGTCGCCGTGTTTATCCTGGACCCGGTAGCGGCTGCGCACACTGCCTTCGCGCAGCAGTTGGCGCGTACGCTGGAAGTACAGGTCGCGGTCATCCGGGTGGACCCATTGCACCAGGCTGTCGTGGCTGCATTCGGCGAGCGTGCGGCCCAGCAGCGGCAGCAGGCTGTCGCTGAAAAACACCGGCTGCAGGGCGCCTTTCACGTAGCGCTGCACATAGATCACCGCCGGCGAGCTGGCGATCAGGTTGTCCAGGCGGGCGTGGGCGGCGTCGGCTTGCAGTTGCTGGTTCTTGACGTCGCTGATATCGAGCATGAAGCCAATCCAGCGGCGCTGCTCACCGGCGCCCAATACTTGGCCCTGCACGCGGTACCAGGTGGGGGGCTGGTCGCTGTCGCCACGGTTGAGGCGCACGCTGGCGAGCAAGGGTTTGCCGAGGGTCTGCAAGTCGTGCAGGCGGCTGTGCAGCTCCTGGCGATCGGCGGGGTGGATGAGGTTCAGCCAGGTTTCCAGGCCTTGGCGGGTAGGGCTTTCTTCGTCGCTCAGGTTGCGCATCAATTGCGGCGCGAGCTGGATCTCGCCGCCGGCGGGCAGCAATTCCCACCAGCCGGTGCCGAGCAAACCCTGCAGGGCTTCCTGGCGTTCCAGTTGCAGATGGTGGTGCTGTTCACGCAGACGGCCGAGCAGCGGGGCGGCGAGGGCGGCGGCGAGGTCCAGCCAGTCGCGCTCACGTGTGTCGGCTTCACCGCTGAAGGCTGCGCACAACAGCCACGCGGCGACGCCCCGGGCATCGCGGTAGGGCACCAGGAAACCGTCGGCATTGCCGAACACGCTGTGCAGCCGCGGGTGCTCCCCGTGACCGCAAGTGGCGTGCAGGCTCAAGGGGACGGTGCCGTCGAGGCTGTCCAGGCACGCGCCTAGGCGCTGCCCGGTGTGCCACAACTGCGGCGCGTCATGGTGGGCGTACTGGCTGTAGATCACCCAGCCCTGGTCCTCTTGATCAACAAGCGCCAGGGCGATACACGGGATTCGCCAACGCTGCGCCACGCTGCACAGTTGGTCGTTGAACACATCGGGCAAGCGGCTGAGGCTGCACACGCGCAATTGCTCGCTGGCCTGACTGGCCAGTTGCTGATTCTGCTCACGCTGCTCGGCCAGTCGTCGGCCGCTGAGCAGATCGCCGATATCCACCGCATGCAGCCGCCATCCATTGTCGTGCGGCTCGAGGGTGGCACGGGTGTGCAGCACCTGCCCGGCGATGCCCTGGAAATCCAGGTCAAGGCTATGGCGCTGCCAGTCGGCGGGAACGCCCTCCACCGCCAGGGCGCTATGGGTGCGCAGCAAGGCTCGCAGCGGCGCCGCCTCGGCATGGGGCGCCAGCTGTGAGCGCAGTGTGCCGCTGATACCGAGCACCTGGCCTTGCGCATCCAGTTGCACCTGCAAACCGGCCGAAGGCGGCGCAGCGGGTACGATCGCCAGCGCAGCGCTACGGCCAAGCAAACGCCCGAACAGCGTGTCCCCCGAGGTCAAAACTGCAAGCTCGACTGGGCCCGCAGCGTCGCCGGCAACTGCGGCACGCTGCCAATGCCGGGCAGCACGATGAAGGGCATCACCGCCTGTAGATTGGCTGAGGGATAGTCGATCTGTACCGACAGCAGGCCATTCACGAACGTGGTGCTGACATGGGTTGCCGCATCGAAGTGATAGGCGCTGGGGATCCACTTCAGGCGGTCGCTGATTGCGCTTCTGGCGGTGGTTTGCACGGCGCTGCTGTAGCCCTGCATCGCCGGGTCGAGCCCCACGCTGAGGCGTACCGCTTCGGCGGTGGCCTGGTTGAACGACTGCAGCAACAGCAGCGGCAGGCTATAGCTGACCATGCCGTAGAACACCGCGAAAAAAATCACGAAGACGGCCACGAACTCGATCGCGGCTGTGCCTTTCTGCTTGTGGGGGAGGCTAGTTTTCATCACCGCGTCTACCCTGACGGCTACTACTTGATATCAGCATAGAATCAATCAGCGAAAAGGCAGGTTTTTTACGTGATCCAGGGTGTGGTGGTGATGGTGTGGTTGGTGGTGTGTGCGGTGCAGGACACGCGGCAGCGATTGCTCGCCAACCGCCTGACGCTGGGGGTTGCATTGCTGGGCGGGGTCTACCTGTTCTGGACCGGCAGCACCTGGCTCGGTGCCTCGGTCGGCCAAGGCCTGTGGGCATTTGTGCTGGCGCTGCTGTTGACCTTGCCGGGTTACGCCCTGGGCCGTCTCGGCGCCGGGGATGTGAAGCTGCTCGCAGCCTTGGCACTGGTGTCGGACGCCGAGTATTTATTGGGCGCGTTTATCGGCGCCGGCCTGACGAGTGTGCTCTGGCTGTTGCTGGCGCCAAAGCTCTGGCCGCTTATGGGTCAAAGGCTTACGGATTGCCTCGGGCACCTGGCCCCCGAACCGTCAAAAAAACTGCCGTTTGCACCCTTCCTGCTGGTGGGATTTACGCTGGTCTGGTTTTGGATCCACTGAGCGCCGCAGGGCTCTGGCGCTATGTACAGAGTCGGGAAGTACGTCTACGTTTAATAAGGCGTTGTATAGGAATTGAGTGGTTTGAGGATGGGTCAATCTTTGGCTTGCCAGGCATGGAGTAGCGCGTGAACAAGCTTAATTCTGCGGTAAAAGTGCTCGTGGTCGACGATCAGCCGCTGATCGTGGAAGAGCTGTGTGAGTTTCTTGAAAGCAGCGGGTTCCGTTGTATCCCCTGTGAGTCCAGTCAGCAAGCCTTGAAACGCTTTGGCGAAGACAGTGAAATCGGGTTGGTGCTGTGCGATCTGCATATGCCGGGCATGGACGGCATCGAGTTGGTCCAGGCGCTGCAAAAGATTGCCGGCAGGCAGCGGGTGTTCGAGTCGATCATGTTGACCGGGCGCTCCGACAAGCAGGACGTGATCAAAGCCCTGCGCGCCGGCATCGCGGACTACTACCAGAAGCCAATCAACCTGGACGAATTGCTCGAAGGTTTGCAGCGCCAGGAAGTCGCGTTGCAGGAGCGCAGGAAAGACCTGCAACTGGGCAACCTGAACCAGAAGCTGCAATTTCTCTCCGAAACGATCGACGACCTGTACCAGGACCTCGATAAAGTGCGCCGCAGTCCGGCTGGGCCGGACGCTGAAGAGGCCTCGACGCAGGAGGCGGGCCAGGTTGAAATGCCTGCGATTTTCCACCAGCTGTCACCGCGCCAACTGGACGTGGCCAGGCTGGTCGGAAAGGGCCAGACCAATTATCAGATTGCCTGCGAGCTGGGCATCACCGAGAACACCGTCAAGCTGTATGTTTCCCAGGTGCTGCGCCTGACGCATATGCATAACCGCACGCAGTTGGCCCTGGCGTTGGCGCCCAACAACGCGGCGATGCGCCAGCGGGTGACGGCGCACTGAGAGGCAACGGGTCAATGTAGGAGCGAGCTTGCTCGCGAAAAACTCACAGGCGCCGCGTTCATTCAGAAAGCACGCGTTATCGTTGACGTTTTTCGCGAGCAAGCTCGCTCCTACATGTTTGCGTGCTCAGTTGCCGCCCTCGGTTTTGCCGCCGACTTTCTGCTCGAAAAACTCCGGAATCTCATGCTTGAAGCTGTCCACCCAGCGCTGCGCGGCCAGGTCGCGTTCGGCGGCGGAGGCTGCCTGTGGCGTGGTGGATGCCGCTCGGCCACTGACCTGCAGGGCCAGCCAGTCCTCCGTGGCGGCCTGCTGCGGGGAGGACGGGCCAGGCTCGATGGCCATGACGCTGAGGGGCAGGGCCAGCGCGGCCAGGCTGGCAAGACAGGGCAGTTTCATCGTCAATTCCTCGGGTTGCTGTGGGCTTCACTGACCGTGGCGATCTGATCCTTGGCCTTTGTGGCCTTGACGCTTGAGGCCTTGAGTTGCTCGGCGCGGGCCTGGGCCTGGGTGACTTGTTCGGGGCCCAGGCCTGTCTGGCTGACCACCTGCGCGGCCTGCTTCCAATTGTCTTGATAGATCAGCAGCGTCACCAGATTGATGGCCGCCAGCGGGTCGCTCTGCTTGAGTTCCATGGCGGTCATGAATTCAAACCGTGCATCTTCCAGGCGCAGTTGGTTGAGGTACACCACGCCCAGGTCATTGCGGATTTTCTCGTCGGTGGGCGCCAGCCGCGCCGCGCGCTGCAAATGCGCCATGGCCAGGCCGTTGTCGCCTTTGGCCGCAGCCATTTGCCCCAGGCCGTGTTCGCCTTCGGCGGCCATGCAGGTGCCGAGCAGGCTGCGGTACAGCGGCTCGGCGCTGCGCCCGAGCAAGCGATACGCCTTGGCCTGGCGCAGGCGCACCTGGGGCAGACTGGCCGGCAGGGTGTGCAGGTTGGCCAGGCTGGCGTGCAGTTTGCCGTCGTTGGCCATTTCATCGGCCAGGTTCAACGACAGCGTCTGTTCGGCGCTGGGCTTGGGGCAACTGCCGGGGGCCGTCAGGGCGCTCCAGGGGGTTTGACCATCGGTGGCGCAACCACCGAGCAGCACCAGGCTCAAACCGGCAATCAAGGCTTTCATCGAGCATTCCTCATAAGTTACTCAAGGCCCGGGTGATGCCAATGAATGCCGGCCCCCCGAGCACGATCAGCAAGGCGGGAAACAGAAACACCATCATCACCACCGACATCTTCGCCGACATCTTCGACACAAATTCCTGGATGCGGGTCAGGCGCCGGTCGTCGAGCAATTGCTTGAGCGCCAGCAACGATTTCATCGCGCCGGCGCCCTGATGAACCAGTTGCTGGAGGATGATGCAGGTGTCGGTGAACTCGTCCACGGCCAGCAGCCTGGCGGTCTTGCCCAACTCTTCACTGAGCTCAAGGCCGGAGTCGACCCGGCTCAGGATCAGCCGCAATTCATGGGTCAGCGCCGGCAGCAGGCGTTGCGCTTCGATGCTCAATACACGCAGCGCCTGTTCGACCGCCATGCCCGATTCGAACAGGATGCGCAGCAGCGGAATGAACGTCGAGACTTCCTGGGAGATGCGCTGCTGGCGTGCCTTGGCCACGCTGGCCAGGATGCGTTTGGGCAACAGGTAGCCGATGCCGAGCGCGATCAGGGGCACCAGCCATGGCGAGTCGCCCTTGGGAAACAGCACCTGCTGCGTGATCAGGGTCACGATCAACAGCAGCACCGGCGTGCCGATCTGGAAGGCGGCGAACATCGAGCGCTGGCTGGCTTTGCGCCAACCCACGCGGTTGAGCAGCGTCTGGGTTTCGTTGTCCAGGCTGACCGAGCGTTGCGCCAGCGGGCTGTTGCCCAAGTGCCGCATCATCGCACCGAGACGGTGTTCGCGGCCCATCCGGCCTTGCAGGCGCTGGGCAACCAGGCGCTGACCACGCCGATGTTTGATCAGGTTGGCCAACACCAGCGCCAGGGCGGCGAGAAACAACACGGCGCTGATCAGCAATGAAATAGCCATCTCATACGCTCCGCAACATGCGCCACAGGGTGAAGCAGCCGAGCACCTGCATGATCAGGGCGACAAACAACAGCAGGCGGCCGGTGCCGTCGTTCCACATGGTCATCAGGTAGTCCGGGTTGACCGCCAGGAAATAGCCCACCATCGAAATGGGCAACGCGGTGAGCACGTAGGCGGTCACCCGGGTTTCGCCGGTCAGGGCGCGCAGCTGGCGCGCGGCTTGCTCGCGCTCGCGGATCATCTTGATCAGGTTTTCCAACAGCTCGCTGGCATTGCCGCCGTAGCGGTGATTGACCTTCAAGCCCAGGGCGAACAGACGAAACTCGTCGCGTTCGTAGAATTCGGCGAAATCGTGGGCGGACTCCGGCAGGCTGACGCCCAGTTGCACGTTGCGCCGCATTCGGCCCATGGCATTTTTCAGCGGGTCTTCGGCCACCTCGATACCGCCCAGCACCGCGTCGGCCAGGGTGCGTCCGGCCTTGAGACTGCGCACGGTGTGGTCGAGCAATGGCGGCAGTTGCTCGATCATGCGTTTGATCCGGCGCTGGTAACGCCAGGCGAGGTACAGGCGCAGCAGCACGGGCGGCAACAGCAGCATCACCAGCAGGCCGAGCCAACCGGCGAGCATCACCCCCAGCACGGCGCCGAGGCTCCAGGCGGTCAGCCACAGGCGCAGGTTGTCACTGGGTTTTCCCAGGCCGGCGCGCAGGAACATGCGTTCCACGCCGCTCCAGGAAGCGCTTTCTTCGACGAGCTGCGGCTGGCCTTCGGCGAGGCGGTCCAGTACGCGTTCGGTCCGGGCGCGGCGCAAGCCGTTCTGGAATGAGCGGACCGACAGGCCGATCAGGATCAGGCAGATGCACAGCAGGATGGCCCCGGTCATGCTCGATTCCCCTCCAGGGCTAGGCCGGTTCGCGGCGCAGTTTTTCGCCGGCCGGGTTGAGCGCCTCGCGCACGAAGCCGAAGCCGGTACGCCGGTCATGGCGAAACAGCGTGTTGGTCACGTACACGTCGTCGCGGATGCCCACCACTTCGACCACCTCGCTGACGCAACGACGACCGTCCGGCAGGCGGGTCAACTGGACCACCACATCCAGTGCCGCGCAGATCATCTGGCGCAGGGTCTTTTCCGCAACCACGCGGCCGGTCAGGCCCACCAGGGTTTCCAGGCGCAGCAGGGCATCGGCGGCATTGTTGGCGTGCACGGTGCTCATGGAACCGTCGTGGCCGGTGTTCATTGCGGTGAGGACATCGATCACTTCCACGCCGCGAATTTCGCCGAGGATGATGCGGTCGGGGCGCATGCGCAGGGCGTTGCGGATCAGGTCGCTGGCCTTGACCTCGCCATGGCCCTCGGCATTCGGTGGACGGGTTTCCAGGCGTACCACGTGGGGGTGGGCCAGTTGCAGTTCGGCCACGTCCTCGATGGTGACCAGGCGTTGATGGGGGTTGATCAGCTGACTTAGGATGTTCAGCAGTGTGGTTTTACCCGTGCCGGTGCCGCCGCTGATGAGGATGTTGCAACGCTTGCCTACCGCTTCCTGGAAGAAGTCGAAAATGTTCTGGTCAATGGTCTGCATGGCCACCAGATCGCTGCTTTTGAGCATGTCCCTGCGGAATTTTCGAATCGACAGGCACGGCCCGTCCAGGGCAATCGGCGGGATGATCGCATTGACCCGGCTGCCATCGGGCAAGCGTGCGTCGACCATCGGCGACGACTCATCCAGGCGCCGCCCCAGCGGCGCGAGGATGCGCTGCATGACGCGCTCCACATGGTGCGCGTCGATAAAGCGCAGGTCGCTCTGGTGCAGCAGGCCGTCACGCTCGATAAACACCCGGTGCGGGCCATTGACCAGGATTTCGGTGACGGCCGGGTCGCGCAGCAGCACTTCCAGCGGGCCGAAACCGGTCAGTTCGTCGACGATTTCTTCGGCCAGGCGCTCCATCTCATAGCGCGAGATCGCCAGGTGCATGCGGTTGATGTACTCGGCGACTTTGTCGATGACAAATTGCGCCAGCGACTGGCGCGAGCCTTCCAGCAGGTTTTTCCCCGACTCTTCGATGGCATCGATGATGTAGCGGTGCAGCACCAGTTTCAGGCCGTCGTGGTCGGTGTTGCCACCCACGCCTCGCGCGGGGGCGCCGAAGAGTTTTTCGCTGGTCATTTATCGGCTCCCAACAAGCGCTCCAGCCAGCGGCTGGAGGATTTTCGATTGGCGTCCTGCGAACGTTTCGCCAGGCGCTCGCCCAGGGTCTTGAGCGCCTGAGTCAGGGCTTCGCGCGGTGTCAGCGCAAACAGGGTTTGCCCCTGGTTCTCGGCGTTCAGCCGGACCTCTGCGCTCAGCGGCAACACGGCAATCACTTCCAGGCCGAAGCTTTTGCTCAAGGCATCGGCGTCCGGCGCGCAGCCTTTGACGTAGCGATCGATCAGCAGCCTGGCATGGTCGAGCTTCATGCCTTTTTCGCGCCACAGGTTCAATACGGCGAGGTTGCGCCGGCAGTCCAGCACGCTCTGGTCGGTGTACCACAGCAGCTTGTCGCAGTGGCTGACAAAGGTGCGCAGGGCTTCGCTGTCCGGCTGGCCGGCGAGGTTCACCACAATGTGCTGAAAGTGGTGGCGCAGCGCACTGAGCAGCATGTAGAGCTCGGCGGCGCTGGTGCGCTCCAGGGGCTCGTCGTTGTGCGTGTAGGCGAGAATGCGCAGGCCGCCTTCGGCCGAGGTAAAGGCGCTGTTGATCAGGGTGGTGTCCAGCCGCCTCAGGTGGCGCAGGGCATCGCCGAAGTTGAACGAGCTTTCCAGGCCCAGCAGCGCCAGGCTGTCACCGCGTGGCAGGCCCAGATCGAGCAACAGCGTCTGCTGGCCGCTCTTTTGCACCACCAGCGCCAGGTGGCTGGTGAGCAGTGCGCCGTCGGAACTGCCCTGGGTGCCGTACAGTACCGAGAGGCCGCCCAGCAGCGTGTTGGTCGCCACCGGCGGCAGGCGCTTGCTCAGGCGGCGGACCAGGCCTGCGACTTCGCTGGAGCGCGAGCCGTAGGCGACGAAATCCCGCGCTCCGGCGCGCATGGCATTGAGCACCAACTGGTTATCCATGCCGTCACCGAGGGCGACGATGGCCAGCATCGGCTTGGCTTCCAGGGCGCCTTCGATCAGCGCGCTCTGGGCCACCAGGTGCTCGCGGTCAAGACCGACGAACACCAGGTTGGCGAAGGTTACATCGACCAGGGCGAGCAATTCATCGAGGGTGCCGCTGCCGGCGCTGACCACTTGGCCAAGGGGCGCCAGCGCGCCCTGCAGCCACTCCAGGTCGGTAGTGTTGCGGGTGATTGCCAGGAACGTCTGGCTCAGGTTGTCGCTCATTGGGAAAGCCCGTTGAGCCGGTCGAAATTACCGTTTTCCAGGAAGAACAGGCGGTACCAGTTCGGGTCATAGTTGCGCACTTTTTCACCGGGCAACGCCGGCAGTTGGGCATTGGCCGCCAGTGGTTGCACCAGGTGCGGCGTGACGATCATCAGCAGCTCCTTGTCTTCGCGTCGGACCGAGGAATCGCGAAAGAACGCGCCCAGGATCGGGATGTCACCCAGGCCGGGAAATTTGCCGATGTTGGTGGTGGTGTTGCTGCTGATCAGGCCGCTGATCACAAAGCTTTCGCCATCGGCCAGGGACACGCTGGTATCGGTGCGGCGGATGGTCAGGGCCGGCACGCGGATATTTTCGATGACCACGGCGTTGGTGTAGTCGAGCTCGCTGACCTCCGGCGCCACCTTGAGGGAAATGCGGTTACGGTCGATCACGGTCGGGGTGAGGGTCAGGCGGATGCCGAACTCCTTGTACTCGATCGAGATGGTGTCGCTGCCGCTGCTCGGCACCGGCACCGGTATTTCACCCCCGGCGAGAAAGGTTGCGCTTTGCCCGCTCATGGCCACCAGGCTTGGCCGGGCAAGGGTGTAGGCGAAGCCGCTGCTTTCCAGGGCATTGATCATCGCCGAGACGCGCCCACCGCCAAAGCCGATATTGAAGTTGTCCGCGCTCACTGGCAGTTTGAAGGTGCTGGGTGTGGGGAACAGCAAGTTCGGGCTGCCGAGGAAAAAGTTGTTGCCGATGCCGAGGATCTTGGTGCTGGCCTCCTTGAGTTTGGTACGGCTGACTTCGACGAAGCGGATGTCGGTCTGGACCTGGCTGGGCAGCAGCGGATCATCGGCCGGCGACAGCGAGAGGCTGGTCAAGGCGCTGTTGGCCTTGCCCTTGACGAAGACCATGCTCTGGCGCGGCGTGGTCGAGCAGGCGGTCCAGACCATCAGGCTGGTGGTGCCGGGGCCGACGCCGGTGAGCAGGAAGCCCCGGTCGCCATTGAGATGAACGTCGGCGATTTTCGGATCGCCAATGGCCAGGCGCGTGATCGCCACCGGCGATTGCAGTGCCTGTTGCAGGCCCTCGCCGACCGACAACGCGGCGGGCAATTGTCCAAGGCTGGCGCAATTGCCCTGAGCGGCCACGGCCAGGCTCATGGACAGGTGCGACAGCAGCAGGGCGCAGGCGATTTTCCCTGTGAACACCGGTATGAAACGTCGGCTCATGCACAGCATCCTTGTTCAGTCGGGTGTTTGTTGGGTTGCTTGATTGCCACGGATCACCTCGACACCGGCCCGGCGCGGGGCAGTGCTCTGGGCCGCTTTCCTGGGGGCCTGGGTGAAGGCCAATTGCGTGAACTGATAAAGGTCGCGGTTAGCGTTTTGCAGGTTGCCCGGCGCGTCGCCTTCGCCGGCCCAGTAGCGGCTCAGCAAGCGTTCGTCGGCGCTGCGCACGGCCAGGCGCAAGGTGCCGGCCTGGGTGGCCAGCATCAGCCGGCTCAACAGCTGTTCGGGCACGGCCAGCACCACCGTGCGTGAGGGCGCCTGGCGCTGGGCTTTCTCTTCGGCGGTGAGCGCACGAGCAGACGCCGGGGTACCGTCGTTGGTCAGGCCCATCTGGTCACCGACACTGAGCAGGCGTATGGCGGGGATCACCACTTGGGCCGATTGTTCAAGGTTGGCGGCGTCCTGGCGCAGGTACAGCAGCACGTCCACATAGTCGCCGGGACTCAACTGGCCGGCGGCGCCAATCACTTCATCGACGGCGACGGCCAGGGCGCGTTCATCGGCACGGATCATGCGCGCCAGCGGCCCACCGGGGGTGAAGCTTTCGTCGTTCAACCAACTGCCGGCGCCGAGTGCGCGCCACGGTGTACGGCCGATGGCCTGCTCGACACTGTTCATACTGCCGGCCGGTGCCGTGCGCAGTTTTTCGATGCTCAGATCAGCGGCAACCAGGGCGACGAAGGGGGGCACATCGTGGGCCAGGACGACGACCGATTGGCGGGTCTGGTCTTCCACCGCGGCAACGGCTTGTTCGGCGGGAGCTGCCGCGGGTGGCGGTGGCGGCGCCGGGGCGGGCTCACGGCTGAGGACCAAGCCCCAGTAGCCGGCAAACAGCGCACCGACCAGTAACACACCGGCCAGTACCATGCTCAGACGCGTGTTCATGACGGCTCTCCATTTCCTGCTACACCACAGCCCGCCTATCCAGCAGGCTCACGTCGCAGCCTGGCTGCTATGAACAGTGACTAACTATTTCGCTATTTGACGGTAGTTCAGCTAGGACGAAATGCCATTACTGACGCAAAGATTTCTTCGAGATGCAGGGCGCCCCCCCTTTGAAAACACGCATTTACGAGGTCAGAAAGGCCCCTACTACTTTATGACTAGTCAATTCTTACAGTTGTGAGGCCGGGGTTTGTTGGCAATGCTCAGGTGGCACATCGCAATTACTGTGCAGCACCGGGATAGGGCGCTTGGTCGCCTGAGGAGAAGTGTTTATGTTGCTTGACCTGTTGATTCGACTTCATGTGCAACTTCAGTTGCTGTTTCAGCGCAAGGAAGGGGCTACGGCCATCGAGTACCTCATTCTGGTCGCCATCGTGGCATTGGTCATACTGGCAGCCGGGACCACCCTGAAGCCTCAGATCACCGCGTTTTTCACCAAAATTACCACCGCGATTACCCCGGCGCCCTAAGCAGTCGGAGCGCAAGGAGCAGGATCATGATCCTCAATCTGTTGATGAAGCTCTGTGTTCAACTGCGGGTGCTCTTTGATCGTAAAGAGGCGGCCACAGCGATTGAATACCTCATTCTGGTGGCTATCGTGGCGCTTGTGATATTGGCCGCCGGGACTACACTGTCACCACAGATCACCGCGTTGTTTGAGAAAATTACAGGCACCATCACGCCCTGACCCTCAGGCAGGCAGCACTGCGCGGGTACTTTGGTTTTTGATTGGCAGGATCAGGTCGTGCCCATGAATGCTGCTGTATCTCCCCGCCAGCAAATCCTGCTGGTGGACGACGAAGAGGATGCCCTCGTTGAACTGGCGGAGTCGCTGGAGAACGAGGGCTTCGTTTGTTTTACCGCCACCTCCGTGACATTCGCCCTGCAGGAACTCACCCTGCACCCCGATATCGCCCTGGTCATCACCGACCTGCGCATGCCCGAGGAAAGCGGGATTTCCTTGATCAAGCGCCTGCGCGAACACACTTCCCGTTCCCACCTGCCGGTGATCGTGATGTCCGGCCATGCCGAGATGGATGACGTCAGCGACATGCTGCGCCTGCAGGTGCTGGACCTGTTTCGCAAGCCCATCTATCTGGTGCGGCTGATCGATACGCTCAACAGCCTTTTCCCCCAGACAATTCATCAACTGTAGGTGTAGGAGCGAGCTTGCTCGCGAAGAACGCTAACGATGACGCGGGCATCCAGGTTCCCCGCATCGCCTTGACGTTCTTCGCGAGCAAGCTCGCTCCTACAGGGATGTTTGGCGTTTACAGCTGATAACTGAAGCTCAGCGTATACCGCGCTCGCCGGTTGAAGCTTTCCTGGGCGATGTCCGACATCGGCTTGGCGGCCTCCAGGGCGATGTTGTAGTACTTGTTATCGCCAAAGCGCAAACCCACCGCCGCCGAGGACATGTCGCCGGCCTTGACCGGCAGGTCGTTGAACCAGGTCCTGGCACGGTCGAGCACCACGTAGGGTTGCAGCACCTTCAGCCAATCGCCGGCGCGGTTGAAGCTGTAGTTGACCTCGTACGCCACGCCCCATCCCTTGTCACCCGAGCCCTGGTCGTCGGGGTAGCCACGGCCGAAGTTCTGCCCGCCAAACGTGGCGCGTTCGCTGTCGGGCAGGCTGTTGTCGCTCCAGTAGAGCGCACCTGAAAGCACGCCTTGCCAGTTGTCGAAGAACTTGTCGCTTTGTACGCCGGACAGGCGCAGGCGGAAGAAGTCGAGGTCCGGTTTGGCCACGTCCAGGTCACTGCGCGCCTTGGCGCCCACACCGTCGATGCCGTGATACAGGCCGCCGGTGAGGATGCGCAGCTGTCGCGCGTCGGCCTTGCGCCAGTCGCCCTCGAACGCCAGGGCACGCAGGTTGGATTCGATATCGAAGCGCAGCGGGTAGCCCACCAGTTTGTAGCGGGTGGTCTGGTCCACCGCGTACAGGCGCGTGCCCAGGGTGAGTGACTCGGTGGGCGAGGCAATGAAGGGGTGGCTCAGGCCGATGGAGTAGCGATCGATCGACTGATGGGGCTTGAGTTCGAAGCCGCCGTCCAGTTGCACACGGCTGTGGGGATCGGCGCGATAACGCTCCGCGGCGAGTGCCAGCTGGGTGCCTTCGGCATTGATGAACTGGTTGTAGTCCACGCGGTAGTAGTGCTCTTTGTCCTCGCCCGGTGGGAACAGGCCACTGACGCTCAACTGTTCGCCCAGGGCGGTTTGCGCATGGCTGGTGGCGCTGAGCAACGCCTGGGTGCCGCCTCGGCTTTTCTGCACCAGGCTCATGCTGGTGGTGAAGGGCTTGCGGCTGGCCTGGATCTGCATGTGCGTGGCGCCATCGGTGGTGCCCGGCGGCGGCACTTGCGCCTGTACGGTGAGGCCGGGGATGCGGCTCATCAGGGTGGTGTAGCGCTCGAAGGTCTTGCGCGTGAGGGGGCGTTCGGCGAGGAGCTTTTGCGCCAGTTTGTCGACATAGGCCGACACTGCACCGACATCGCCGGTTTGCTGGTAATCCTTGATGTAGCCTTCCACCAGTACCACGCGGACCAGGCCGTTTTCGAAGGTCTGTTGCGGCAGGTACGCGTAGGACAACAGGTAGCCGTCCTGCTGATAGCGGCGGGTGATGCCTCGGGTGGCTTCGATCAATTGCGCAAGATTGGTCTCATGGCCAATCAGCGGTGCATAGGCCTGGGCCGTCTCGGTGAGCGGATAGATCGTGCCGCCTTCGATCTGCAGTTTGCGAATGGTCACCCTGGTGTCCATCAACAGGGGCTGGCCGGCGGTGGGCTGTGCTTCAGGCACCTGGGTTTGCGGCGTGGCCGGTCGATAGGCGTCGGCGGGCAGGTTGGGTACCGGCAAGGTGCGGATGGTGTCATTGCTGTTGAGGAAGGTGGGAAGGGTCTCGGCCTGGGCGTAAGCACTGAGGGTCAGCAGGAACAACGGCGTGAACATGCGCATGGGACACTCCTTGGTCAACTGCGGCAGCCCAGCAAAAGACGAGAGATTGACTCCGTGTCTCTCGTCTCAACCAAGCGTAGGCGCCGCAGGGAAGACCGTCTAATCGGCCAGGTGCATTTTCTATCTGCCGGTCAGGCCGTTCACCAAACCGCCCAGGCCTCCGGTTGTTGCAGTGCCGCCGGTGCCGCCTGTGACCAGGCCGCCCACCGAGCCTACCGTATTGCCCACGGCGGTTACGGTGGTGCCCAAGGTCGTGGTGACCGGGTTGGCGCTGGTTGTGCTCAGGTTAGTGCCCAGGCTGCTGACGGCACCGCCGACTTGAGTCACCAGGCCGTTGACCGGGGCACCGACGCCGGTGGTGGTGCCGATGTTTTGCGTCACTGTGGTGACGCCGGAGGTCACCGGGTTCAAGGCTGCGCCGATGTTGGCGGTCACGGTTGCGACCGGGGCGGTGGCGCCGGTGTTGGCGACACCCGTGCCACCCAATACGGTGCCCACCGAGGCAATGGTGTTGCCCAATGCGCCGCCGGTCAAACCGGCTGCACTGACGGTGCCGTTGGTGTTGCCGACGTTGAGGCCGGTGCCTGCGTTGTTCACCAGGCCGCCGACCAGCTCCGGTATACCGGGGGCTGCGGCGCCGCCGGTGGGCGCGACATAGCCGCCGGACTTGTCGAGCGTGCCGCCGACGCCCGTCAGCACGTTGCCGACAAGCGTGGTCACAGGGTTGCCGGTACCGCCGGTGCTGGCGACCTGGGTGCCGAGGCCGGTGACGGCGGCGCCCACTTTGCCCACCAGGCCATTGACAGGCCTACCCAGGCCTGTGGCATTGCCGAGGTTGCCGGTGGTGTTTTCCACCAGTGAAACCACCGGCACCAGTACCCTGCGGTTCACGTTGCCGGTCAGGGAGCCCAAGGGACCGGTGGTGCTGACGGTGCTGAGGGTATCGCCGAGCATTGTCACGGCAGTGCCCACGTTATCCACCACACCACCGACTGCGCCGCCCACGCCGCCGGTCAGACCGCCGACGACGGGGACACCGCCGAGGGTGGTCGACAGGCCACCGCCCACATCGGACACGCCGTTGCCGACACCCGACACAGTGATGCCCAGCGAGTTACGGCGGGTGCCCAGGGAGCCCAGGCCACCGGTGACGCCGGTGCCGATGCTGGTGACGGCGGTGCCGGCCGAAGTGACCAGGCCGCCTGCCGTCGTGCCGACAATGGGGACACCGTTCAAGGTCGAACCGAGATCACCCACCGCTGCGCCCACATTGCCCACGGTGGTGCCGAGGGTGCCGGCGATCCGGCCAGTGACGAGCGGAGTGGCTGTCGAACCTGTTTCGCCGCCAGTGCCACCACCTGTGCCTCCGCCAGTGCCACCACCGGTACCACCGCCCGTACCGCCGCCTGTACCACCACCGGTACCGCCACCCGTGCCGCCGCCAGTGCCACCACCGGTACCGCCACCCGTGCCGCCGCCTGTACCTCCACCGGCACCACCACCCGTGCTGCCGCCGGTACCATCGCCAGAGCCGCCGCCGGTGCCACCCCCCGTACCGCCACCGGCACCTGCGCCAGCATCCGGCGACGACGCCGCCACGCTTGATTTGTGTCCGCCACCACCGCTGCTGCAGCCGCCGAGGCTCATTGCCAGAATCAACGCCAGTGCGGTACTTGCTTTCCAGAACACGACTTGAGTTTTCATGATTGAGTTCCTTGCACCAGGTACAACCTTGGTTGTTTCAAACGTTCGCCGTTTCTTCGGCCAGCGATACGTTTGTCCGTGTGATTAATCACAGACCTGGGTCGGTTTTCTCGCAACGCTCAACTTCGTATTAACAATTTATATACATAAGGTCTTAGTCGGCTTAAGCGCTAATACAAACGGTATAACGTGTAGAAGTTCAGTAATTATAATTTATGAAAATCAATAAGTTGAATAAAAAAAGCGGACCCGGGCGGGTCCGCTATAACTTAAGGTGTATATATACAATTAAACAGTGGACTTCAGGCAATCGGTTGCCACTTCCCGAGCATATGTTCAATAGCCCCTGCGCCATTCAGCACTAACTCGCCACTTGAACCGGCGCCGCTGGTCATCAGTATCACTTCACCGGGCAGGCGTACGGGTTTTTTGAATTCAACTTCAATGTCGACATTGGCGAGCGGAAGGTGTTGGTCCAGCGCCGCCAGAGTGCGGGCCTTGTTCCATAATCCGTGAGCGATGGCCTGGGGGAAGCCAAACAGTTTGGCCGTCGGTGCGCTGAGATGAATCGGGTTGTAATCGCCGGACACGCGGGCATAACGTCGACCGATATCAGCCGGGGCGTTCCAACGGCACAGCTCGCTGAGGGGCGTGTGCACCGACAACCCATGCTCCACGGTCTCGCCCTCAAGCTTCACACCACGGCATAACATTGTGCTTTGGGCTTCCCAGAGCAGCCCCAGGGCGTCCTCGACCACGGTCATCAGGTCAAAGGTCGCGCCCTTGGCGTGGGGCTTGAGATTGCAGGTGTACACGCCGACGGTCAGCTCACTCACACCGCCCAGGGGCCGATGGACGCGAATGCGGTTGCTCAGGTGAATCAGCCCCAGCAACGGGAATGGAAAGGTCTTGTCGGTCAGCAATTGCATCTGCAGGCCGAACGCCAGGATATGCGGATAAGTCGCCGGCAGCATCGGGCTGTCGGCAAACCCGCAGACCTTGCGGTACGCCGCGACAGCCGTGGGATCGACGCGCACCTGGCAACGCAGGCCATGGTCGGGCAGTGCGCTGCCGGTGATCTTGCGCTTGAGTGCTGCGCGCCAGTAAAACGGCGGTAGAAACGGTGTGCTGTCCACTGTCTGCCATTGCATAGTCACGCTCCCAGAAGACTCTGCCCGCACACCCGCAGTGCCTGGCCGCTGACGGCACCCGAGCCCGGCTGGCTCAGCCAGGCCACGGCTTCGGCCACGTCCTGCGGCACGCCGCCCTGGCCCAGGGAACTCATGCGCCGGCCGGCCTCGCGCAGGGCGAACGGAATATGCGCGGTCATCTGTGTTTCGATAAAGCCGGGTGCGACGGCGTTGATGCTGATCCCACGGGTTTTCAGCAGCGGTGCCCATGCCTGGGCCAAGCCGATCAGCCCGGCCTTGCTCGCGGCATAGTTGGTCTGCCCGCGATTGCCGGCGATGCCGCTGATGGAGGCCAGCAGCACCACGCGGGCGTTGTCGTGCAGGGTGCCGCTGTCGAGCAGTGCCTGGGTCAGCACCTGCGGCGCATTGAGATTGACCGCCAGCACGGCGTCCCAGTATTCCGGGGTCATGTTGGCCAGGGTCTTGTCGCGGGTGATACCGGCGTTGTGCACCAGGATATCGAGGCCGTCGGGCAAGTGTTCGATCAACTGCGCGGCGGCGTCCTCGGCGCAGATATCCAGCGTGAGGGTACGCGCGTTCAAGCGTGCGGCCAGGGCGTCAAGGTCGGCCCTGGCTTGGGGCACATCCAGCAGGATCACCTCGGCGCCATCACGCACCAGCGTTTCAGCGATGGAGGCGCCGATACCCCGGGCAGCGCCGGTCACCAGCGCCTTGCGCCCGGCCAGCGGGCGCGTCCAATCCTCGACCGGCGTGGCGCAGGCCTCCAGGCGAATCACTTGCCCTGAGATATAGGCGCTCTTGGGTGACAGGAAAAACCGCAACGCGCCTTCCAGCTGGTCTTCGGCCCCCTCGCCCACGTACAGCAACTGCAACACACCGCCGCTGCGCAGTTCTTTGGCCAGGGACCGGCTGAACCCCTCCAGGGCGCGCTGGGCGCTGGCGGCGAACGGATCGCCGAGGCTCTCCGGCGCGCGGCCAAGAATCACCAGGTGTGCGCTGGGGGCGAGGTTTTTCAGCAATGGCTGGAAGAATTCGCGCAGTTGCTTGAGCTGGTCGGTGTGTTGCAAGTCACTGGCGTCGAACACCACGGCCTTGAGTTTGGCACCGTGCCCGGGAATCCACGCCGGCGCGTCCAGCGTCTGGGCGCCATAGCTGTACAACGCATCGGTGAGTTTGTTGGCAAACGGCAGGACTTTATTCGCCAGCGCGCCGCCGCCCAGCAGCAGTGCACCTTCCACCGGGCGCAGGCGCCCGGCTTGCCAGCGTTCCAGGCGTACCGGTGACGGCAGGCCAAGGGCGGCGACCAGGCGATGGCCGAGGCTGGAGTTGGCGAAGTCGATATAACGGTCAGACATGGAACGCTCTCCGAAGACTGGGGTTCAAAGGGTTGACCATCCCAGGGTAGCAGTCGTTCGACTAGGCTCAGTGATCAAGCCCATAACAGACAGAGGGAGCTTTCCATGACTCAATTGCGCCGTGTGGCGATCATTGGCGGTAATCGCATTCCCTTCGCCCGCTCCAATGGCCCCTACGCCACGGCCAGTAACCAGGCAATGCTCACCGCCGCCCTGGAGGGCCTGATCGAACGTTTCAACCTGCACGGCCTGCGCATCGGCGAGGTGGCGGCCGGTGCGGTGCTCAAGCATTCCCGCGACTTCAATCTCACCCGCGAATGCGTGCTCGGCTCGCGCCTGTCGCCGCAAACCCCGGCCTACGATGTACAGCAAGCCTGCGGCACCGGGCTGGAGGCCGCCTTGCTGGTGGCCAACAAGATTGCCCTGGGCCAGATCGAATGCGGCATTGCCGGTGGGGTGGACACCACCTCCGATGCGCCGATTGGGGTCAATGAAGGCTTGCGCAAGCTGTTGCTGCAAGCCAACCGCAGCAAGTCCATGGCGGATAAGCTTAAAGTCCTGTTACAACTTCGTCCGCATCACCTCAAGCCGCAGCTGCCGCGCAACGGTGAGCCGCGCACTGGGTTATCCATGGGCCAGCACTGCGAACTGATGGCGCAGACCTGGCAGATCCCGCGCGCCGAGCAGGACCAGCTTGCCCTTGAGAGCCACCGGAACATGGCCGCCGCCTACGCCGAAGGCTGGCATAACGATTTGCTCACGCCGTTTCTGGGCCTTACCCGCGACAACAACCTGCGCCCTGACCTGAGCCTGGAAAAACTCGCCGCGCTCAAGCCCGCGTTCGAACGCAGTGAAAAAGGCACGCTCACCGCCGGCAACTCCACGCCGCTGACCGACGGCGCCTCGCTGGTGCTGCTGGGCAGCGAGGCCTGGGCCAGGGAGCGCGGTTTGCCGATCCTCGCGTACCTGCGCGACGGCGAAGCGGCGGCGGTGGATTTCGTCAATGGTGCAGAAGGCCTGCTGATGGCGCCGGTGTACGCCGTACCGCGTCTGTTGGCGAGGAATGGCCTGACGCTGCAGGACTTCGATTACTACGAGATCCACGAAGCGTTCGCTGCCCAAGTGTTGTGCACGCTCAAGGCCTGGGAAGACGCCGATTACTGCAAAACGCGCCTGGGCCTGGAGGCGCCGCTGGGCGCCATCGACCGCAGCCGTCTCAACGTCAAGGGCAGTTCACTGGCCGCCGGGCATCCGTTTGCCGCGACCGGTGGGCGCATTGTCGCCAACCTGGCCAAGTTGCTGGATGCGGCGGGCAAGGGCCGTGGCTTGATTTCGATCTGCGCGGCGGGGGGGCAGGGCGTGACGGCGATCATTGAACGATGAACGAGGCTTGACGAACCCCCCTTGCAGGAGCGAGCGTGCTCGCGAAAGATGTCATGGATAACGCGTGCATCCTGGATAAACGCGTTGCCTTTGAGTTCTTCGCGAGCAAGCTCGCTCCTACAGGAAATTGCGGTAGCCTCTCCCTCCAACGAGTGGATTGCCGTATAACGAGTGCCACACGCGTGTTTGGTAATACAGGACCCACAATAAAAGCTGATGAAGACTCCTAAACGCATTGAACCCCTGATCGAAGACGGTCTGGTCGACGAAGTGCTGCGCCCACTCATGAGTGGTAAAGAAGCAGCTGTTTATGTGGTGC
>Ga0105246_10000385_pt1 | contig 23562 bp, 22 predicted proteins | sample KBSM64metaG_FD_99694 | JGI IMG/M metagenome (GOLD analysis project Ga0105246, IMG submission 99694) | Miscanthus rhizosphere microbial communities from Kellogg Biological Station, Michigan, USA - KBS M6-4 metaG | ecosystem: Host-associated > Plants > Roots > Rhizosphere > Soil | place... | reverse complement strand
ATGTTGTCGGCGACGGTCATGTGCGGGTACAGCGCGTAGTTCTGGAACACCATGGCGATGTCCCGGTCCTTCGGCGGCAGGTGCGTGACATCGCGGTCACCGATGCGGATGGCGCCGGCGTTCACGTCCTCGAGCCCCGCGAGCATGCGGAGCGAGGTGGACTTGCCGCAACCGGACGGACCGACGAGGACGAGGAACTCGCCGTCCCCGACTTCGATCTCCAGACCGTCGACGGCGGGCTTCTCGGTGCCCGGGTAGATCCGGGTCGCCTTGTCGAACGTAACAGTGGCCATGGTGATGGGCCCCCTTCTACCGGCAGGAACGTGCCGGACGATCCGTTGTAGGAAGGTGGTGTAGTCCACGACAGTGAACTGGCTCAGGACGCTACCTGGCGTTCGCCTGATCTGTCAGTACCCCCGGGGCTGTGAACTTCGCGGAAATTTTCGACAGGGGCCGCCCGGGACCTGGGTACACTGCACGGGCACGCACGCGAAGCTTGCGTGCAGGCCTCCTTAGCTCAGCTGGTCAGAGCGCCGCTCTTGTAAAGCGAAGGTCGTCGGTTCGAATCCGACAGGGGGCTCCGACAGCAGGCCGCGCTCAGCGCCTGAGCGTGAAGGTGAAGTCGTCGGGGAGCTTGCCGCTCAGCTTGACTGCCGAGACGAGCTCCCGTCCGTGAGGCGTCGCTCGACCTCGGCCCGCGAAAGGCCGCAGCCTTCGGCGATCAGCCGCTGCGGCGCCGCACGACCGGGTCCTGGAGCAGCTCGGCTGCCAGAGCGGGGTCGTTGTCGTTCAGCCGGTCCAGCAGAGGCAATGACGGCGAACGAGCGGCAGTCAGACGGATTCGACCATCCAGCCTTCGAGGACTGAACTCCCCGCGGTGAGTGCGTGCGTCGTGTGACTCCGAACAGGGGCAGCCCCGTTCCGGCCGCCCCTGTTCATGCCGTTCACCCGGCGAGATCGTGCGGCGCGAGTTCGCTGGCGCGCTGCTCGCCGGCCACGGTGAGGATGACGTCCCGCAGCCGCTCGACGTACAGCCGCATGTTCTTGTAGGCGATGTCGGTGTCGGGGTAGCGGCAGGTGAACCACAGGCCCTCGTGGAGCCGGTTCAGCCAGATGCACACCTGGTCGCCGTAGGACACCCGCACCAGTCCGTAGGCCGCCAGCTCGTCCCAGCGCTCGGCCCCGGGGATGCCTCGTGCGTCGACGAACGAGACGATGGAGTACAGGTCGGGCGAGGTCGGCCGGAAGTCCTCGCCGAGCAGTCGCAGTACGCGGGCGAGGGGCATGCGCGCCAGCGACCTGTTGGCCTGCAGTTCGGCGCGCACGGCGGTCAGGGCGGTGGGGAAGTCCGGCGCCTCGTCGATGGCGACCTCGATCGGGGCCCCGCCGACGTACCAGCCCACGGAGTCCGACCACTTGGACTTCACCCGCGTGTGGAACGGCACGACGGCGCGGTAGACGGGCTGTTTGCCGATCTCGTGGACGATGAGGCTGGTGGCGGCCAGGACGCCGACGAGGCTGCCGCCGAAGGGCCGGCAGTACGACTCGAACGCCGCGGCGGCGTCCGCGTCGACCAGCATCTCGCGCATCAGCTTCTGCGTGGGCAGGTCGCCGCCGGGCTCGAGCCCCAGGTCGACGGGGAAGTTGGGCAGCTTCCCGTTGCACCGCCGGATGAAGTCCCGCCAGCGGCCGACGATGGCGTGGGTGCCGTCGATCCGGTCCGCGTCCGCCCGCTCGATCTCGCAGAAGTCGACGTAGCTGCCGACCGGCGACTCCTCGACCGGGCGTCCCTCGGCGGCCGCCGTGTAGAGCTCGTTGATCTCGGCGGGCATGCGCTGGATGGAGTAGGAGTCGACATTGCTGTGGTCGAACGCAATGTACAGGCTCGCGCTGTCGTCCCTGACGACCGCCGCATAGAGGAAGTTGGGCCAGCTCAGCGCGCTCGCGGAGGCGTCGAAGCGGTCCTGGAGGTGCTGGACGAGCCGCGCGGCGTCGGGGAAGTCGCCGATGTCCTCCCGGTGGAGGAACACGTCCTCGGTGTCGAGCGTGAAACGGCGCATCTCGTCGCCGTCCCAGCGGAATCCGCTGCGCAGCGTCTCGTGCCGGAGCGTCCAGCTGCGCAGGGCGTCCTGCAGCGCGTCGAGGTCGACCCTGCCCGGGATGTCGAATGCCGTACCGACCCACGTGGGCACGAACAGGCCGTCCTCGTGCACCGATCGGGCGGTCCTGATGTGCGACTCCTGGACGTACGCCGGCGGGCGGGGGTCCTCCGGAAGGCCCGCCGCCACTGTGACGGTCGCCGGACTGAGCGCCCACTCGACGAGCCGTCCGGGCCGGACTTCGCAGCGCTGGATGTCGGTGATTCGCACGGGCGTCTCCTGTCGCAGTTGGAGCCCGAATCGGGCGGACCCGATCAAGGGAATGCCGCGACCGCGAAATGAGATACCCGGAACATGGGGTGTTCCCACTTTTGAGTGGATTGAGTGATCGGCGGATGTGCGCCAATCGGTCTGCGGAACACCGCTATTCACTGCTGCGGGCATTTCAACATACGAACAAGTCGCGTTCAAGAAACCGGAGTTCATCCCGGCCGGGGGCGAGCAGTCCCCATTCTCGTACGTGGAGAATACGCCCTCCTTCGAACGGACTTTGCGGAAGCCGGAGTTGCCGCGCGTCGAGTGGACACGGGATATCCGGCAGTGTGGAATGCCTAGTTGTTACTGCTAGTGTTCGTCCAGTCACAGTAGGCAATCTGCCTCGACATCCAGGCAATGAAGGACCGAGGGTTTCATGCGCAAGCTTCAACAGGCCATGATCGCAGCAGCAGTGGCGGCTGGCGGTCTCTCCGTCATCGGTGCCGGCGCCGGCACCGCCTACGCCCACGGCCACGGCCACGGCCACGACGCCAAGCCGAAGGTGACCGAGCACTACCGCCCGTACCAGGAGTGCAGCCCGCAGACGGTGGCTGACGGTGACCTCCCGATCGGCGTTCTCGGTCTCTCCGAGACGTTTGACACCACCTGCGGTCAGTTCAACAACGCCTTCACTGGGTGATCGTGGACGACGCTTTCCGCGAGCCCCTCGGGGTCACCCCCCGCAGGGGCCCGTTCACGTGTGGTCGCCCGGAGCGCGAGGCCGCTCCAGTGGCCCGCATGCGTTCGTGATGGCTCTGGAAGTTCCTTCAGCAGATCAGCCCTTCACTTCGTAGGCGAAACGGGCCCGCCCGCGGCGCACGGCGCCCGGGTGCCCCTCACAAAGGAAACGGATCAGATGCTCAGTAGGAAGAAGATCGCGGCCGTCTCGGGGCTTCTGTGCGGCCTCGCCGTGACCTGTGCCGGAGCGACCCAGGCGTATGCCGCGGCGGGCCCGGGAGCCTGCACGGTGAGCGCGTCGGGTGACGTCACCTGTGTCCAGCGGTTCGCGGGCAAGACGTCCGACGGTGAGGACTTCATCGTCCGCCGGGCCAACACCTGCACACCGCAGACGCCCATGGAGCTGCCCGTCATCCCCCTGCTGAACAGCGGGAGCACCAAGATCGGGCCCGAGGTGACCTGTTCGCCCAACGACCCGGGGCCGCAGGACAACGACCATCCCTCGGAGTTGCCCGGCGGCCTGCTGGGCTGAGGCCCGCACTTCCGAGCGGCGGACGGCCGGACCGGGGCGACCCGGACCGGCCGTCCGCTTTTTGTATGCCGGTTTTTCTCTGTCTGCGGCAGATGGGTGACTGCCGCACGGTGCCCGTGACTTGAGCCGGGGCAATCGTCGTTTTACGGGAGAGCGCCGAGTGCGCGACCGACACCCGTCTTCAACTGCCCGTCCCGCAACATCCCTTTCCCCTTCCCTCTCCCAGTCCGCGGCCGAGCGGGCGGAAGGCTGCTTTGGCATAAGCCGACACGGTGCACAGAAGGGCCCAAGATCCCAAATGACTACGTTTCGTGTGTATATGCTCACATTAAGTAGTCGAGCCAGGGCTTCCCGCCCAGCTAGGAAAGGGTCTAATCATGCGCAAGTTTCAGCGGGCCGCGGCAGTAATTGCAGCGGTCGCGGGGCTCTCCGCCCTCGGGGCCGGCGTCAGCAGCGCCACCGACGGCTGGGGAGGCGGGGCCACCGCGGTGGCCTCCTCGCAGGCCAACGCCGTGGCCTACGGCGGCGGGGGATGGGGCCCGCAGTCAGCCCCGCAGGCAGCCCCGCAGGCGGCTCCGTATGGCGCCCCGCAGGCGGCCCCGTACTTCGCGCCGATGAACGTCAACTTCGCGCCGCCGTCCGCGCCGCAGGCCGCCCCGATGGCCGCACCTCAGCCCGCGCCCCAGTACATCGCCCCCCAGTACATCGCCGCGCCGCAGTACGCGCCCCAGTACGCCGCACCGCAGCCCGCGCCGCAGTACGCGCCGCAGTACGCCGCCCCGTACGGCTCCAGGTAAAGAAGCCCCCGGCGCAACGACCTGAACAAAACCCTCAACGGCAAAGGCAGCCCGGACGCGCAGCAAACCCATCAGGGTGCGCGTCCGGGCTGTACCGGTATTTCGATCAAAGGAACACAGCGCATGTTCAGTCGGCAGAAAATCGCAACCGTCTCGGGGATCCTCGGAAGTCTCGCCGTGATCTGCGTCGGAGCCGTGCACGCGCAGGCTGATGAGAACCCGCGTGACTGCAAGACCAACGCCGCAGGGGAAACCGTCTGCGTGCACAAGACCGAGAGCGTCCACAAGGACAAGCGCGGCACGTTTGTCGTCAAGCAGACGCAGAGCTGCTCGACGACGGCGCGGCCCCGCCTGGTGCTGCCCGAGGACGGCATGCTCAACAACGGGTCGACGCGGGTCGGGCCGGTGGTGGACTGCACCAACAAGGCGCCGGCGCCCAAGGGGTTCAAGCGGCCCCACATCAGGGCGCCGCACATCAAGGCGCCCCATGTCACGACGCCGCACTTCGATTTCTGAGGTGCGATCGGCGAGTGCCGGACCGGGGCTGCCCCCGATCCGGCATTCCGCATTCCGGCGCTGTGAAAGCCCTGGTGCCCCGGCCGACCGGCCGGGGCACCAAGGACGGTTCTGACGTGCTGACTTACTTGCCGACGCTGTTGTTGCAGCCCATGTCCGAGCCCAGGTGGGTGTCCTGAGCGCCCGGGTTGCCCTCGCCGTTCAGCAGGTTGCCCGCAGCGCCGTTGAGGATGCCGACCTGGCCGAGGACGTCGACGTTGGCGTCGTGCGAACGGCAGGTGGTGCTCTGCATGATGTTGAAGCCACCGCCGCGATGGCCGCCTTCGCCCGAGCCGAAGCCGCCCTGATCGGCGTGGGCGGCGCCGGCGCTCAGGAGTCCGACGCTGCTGAGGGCAGCGACCAGGACGGCAGCCTTGCGAAGCTTGTGCATGACATCTCCGGTGGAGTGAAGTGGATGCGATCCGTGACGGATCGACTTCGTTCAGTTACGGAGGCTAATAAGAAATACCCGTAAAAGGCTGTGCGGCGCGCCGAATTCGGGGGAATCCTCACTGCCCTGGTCGATGCCCGGGAAATACCGCTGTCGTGACAAAAAAAGGGGGCCCCGGCACCGAGTCTGGAGCTCGGTGCCGGGACCTGCTTCCCGCTCTCGGCCGTCTATGCGGCCGTCATTCGACTAGAAGGCGCTGTTGTTGCAGCCCATGCTCGAGCCGATGTGGGTGTCCTGGCCGCCGGCGTTGCCCTCGCCGTTGAGCGCGTTGCCGAGCAGGCCGTTGAGGATGCCGACCTGGCCGAGGACGTCGACGTTCAGGTCGTGCGACTTGCAGTTGGAGCTCTGCAGCACGTTGAACTTGTCGCCACCCTTGCCGCCCTTGCCCCCGTCGTCGTGAGCCTGAGCGGTGCCGGCACCGAGGAGTCCGACGGTGCTGAGGGCGGCGACCAGGACGGCAGCCTTGCGAAGCTGGTGCATGTCATCTCCGGTGGAGTGAGTGGGTGCGATCTGTAACAGATCGACTTCTTACAGTTACGGAGAATAATAGGAAATAACCGACAATCACCTAGCGACGCGCCGTGTCCCGTGATCCTGTTGCGGCAGCTCCCTGTAGTCGTACGGCGATACCGGGCCTCGGCGGCTCCTAGTGGGCCTTGGCCAGGGCGTTCGCCTGGCTGTTGGCCTGGGTGCAGGCGACGCCCTTGGTCTCGGCGGCGGCGAGCACGGCGACCGGGAGGTTGGCGTTGAGCACGGACTGCGGGCTGCACTCCTGGGCCGGGCGGAAGAGGTTGAACTGGTCGGCGTTGCCGCCGGACTGCGCCGGGGCCGACGGCGAGGAGATGTGCGGGCTGAGCTGCGGATTGACCTGCGGGTTGACCTGCGGGGCAACCTCGGCGGGCTGCGCCGGGGCCGCCTGCCGCTGGACGGGCCCGCCGGAGGTGTGGGCGGTGGCCTGGGTGGCGGTGTAGGCGCCGGCCATGGCGGGGCCCGGGGGCGGAGCGCTGTTGCCGTAGGCGACAGGGGCGTCGGCGACACTGGGGCCGACGCCGATGGCGGACAGACCGCCGGCCGCTGCTACGACGAGCGCGACGTGCTGGAACTTGCGCATGGAACCTTCGGCCCTTCATTGACCTGGCATGGAACGTACTGAAACAGCAGATGAGCCAGTGGAGTTGTGGCTGTTCTTGCTGACCTGGGCGGCTGCGGTGGGTGATGGATCATCGCTCTGTCCCCGTGGGGAACGAAGCAAGTGAGAGGCCAGTCACGGGAGTCGGAGAGCGGTCACCCATTTGCCCCCGGCGGGCCGGTAATCCGATCAATGCCAAATGGGTGACGGAATTCTGGATCCCGTGACCGCACAGAAGGAAATGTCGTTGCCAGCAGGGAGAGGGCAGCGACCATGAACCGGTGAGAGGGGCAAGGGGATCCGCTGTCGGCTCCGGCGTGAACATCAGACTGAGCGCACGCAACACAGCACTGAATACAACGGATTTCCCTGCACAGGTATTGAAGGGCCGAGGGTTCCATGCGAAAGATTCACAAGGCCGCGCTCGTCGTAGCAGCGGCCGGCGGTCTGTCCGCCATCGGCGCCGGCGTCAGCCATGCCGACTCGTACCCCGGGTACAGCGGTGGCGCTCCGGCTGCTCCCTACTACCCGGCCCCGGCGCCCCAGTACTACCCGGCGCCCCAGTACGCGGCCCCGGCGCCCGCGTACTACCCGGCCCCCGCACCGCCCCCGCAGTACTACGCGCCCCCGGCCCCGGCTCCCCAGTACTACCCGGCACCCCCGCAGAGCGCTCCGGCGCGGGCCGTTGCCGCGTCCACCGCGGACAGCACCGCGCAGTCCGGTGGCCCGCAGTCGTACTCCCAGCCGGCGCCGCAGTACGTGCCCCCGGCGCCCGCCCCGCAGGCCGCTCCGCAGCCGAGCCAGGCCACCGCCGTCGCCTCGTCGATGGGTGGTGCGCAGGCCGGTGCACCGGCTTCCGCCCCGCAGTCCGCTCCTCAGCAGCAGCCGCTGGTCCAGCCGCAGGTCGCCCCGCAGTCGTCGCCCGAGGTCATGCCGAAGGTCGCCCCGCAGGTCGCCATGCCGCAGGTCTTCAACCCGGAGCCCGCGCCGCACGTCGCCCCCCAGGTGAACCCGCAGGTGAACCCCCAGGTGAACCCGCTCATCGACCCGCTGGTCTCGCCCGCCAGCGCGGCACCGCAGGTGCCCGGGCTCGGTCTCGGACAGGTCGCGGCGCCTCCCGTCGGGAACCTGGGTCTGCCCCGACTCGGCTGATGGCCTCCCGGTAGTTGTCCATCGTCCCAACTCGATCTGCTGCAGATCACTTCCGCTCGATCAATGGAGAAGAAATGCGCAAGCTTCAGAAGGTCGCCATCGTGGGGGCCGCTGTCCTCGGCAGCATCGGCTCCTTCGGGGTCGGTCCGGCCTTCGCACACGGCGAGCCGGGGCACGACGGCTTCGACATCACGCAGGGCATCGAGTGCCGCTCGCACGACATGAACATCGACGTTCTCGGCGACGTCGGTGCCATCAACGGCCTGCTGGGCGGCGCGCTGAACGGCGAAGGCAACCCGGGTGCCCAGGAGAGCCACCTCGGTGCGGACATGGGCTGCAACAGCAAGGCTCTCTGAGCAGCCGCGCCACACGCTTCTCGCCCAGGTCAGGAGCAATCCGGCCTGGGCTTTCGCACTTCCTGATGGACGGCCCGGGCGAGCTCGGGGCGGGTCAGGACCTCCGTGCCGTCGACGAACTGATCGACGGAGCCGGCCGTCGGCAGTTCCCTGACCGCCGGGTCGGAGATACGGGCGATCAGCGCCTCGGTGAACCGTGCAGGCGGGCCGGACGGGGCGACCCGGTCCGTCAGTTCGAGCTGGTTGTGCAGGTCCGCGACGCTCTCGTACGCCTGCGCAAGGTGTTTCTCGCGGGTGCGCCAGTCCGTTGCCGCGAGCGTGGCGGTGAGGACCGGGGTGAGGTGGTGGCCCGCGGAGGTGCGGGCGAAAGCGCTGCCGAGCCACTTGCCGTACGGCGGGTAGCGGCGGTCCATGAGAAGGCACAGGCGCATCAGGTCGCGGACGAGGCGGGCGGCGGCGACCGCGGAGCCCAGTTCGTCGCCGACCTCGCCGCAGCGCGCGACGAGGGGCTCCTCCCGGGAGATGCGCCGCCACTGGCAGGCCAGGACGTGGAGCCAGATGTCGTGGGGGTACCAGCGCAGCGCGTGCCGTATCGGGGTGAGTTCGCGCAGGCCGTCGTGGAAGACGGCGCCCGCGGTGACCTCGGCGAGGAGCTGGGTGGGGGTGGCGAGCCAGTCCGCGGGGGTGAGGTCCGGGGCGGGCGTGAAGCCGAGCTCGGTGGTGAACCAGGCCGCGATGTGGGTGACTTCGACCTCGTGGCGGACGGGGTGGCCGTGGAAGGTCTTCGGCAGGTGCGCGGCGAGGATGTGTCTGATGCGGCCCGCGTGGCGGGAGACGTCCCGGCGGTGGAGGAAGAGCTGGAGGCGCGGGCCCCGTGCGTGGCCGGCCGGGCGCGGGGTGTCGAAGCCGAGTACTTCGGAGCCGCTGCCCAGCCGGCTGGCCGAGTGGGGGATGCCGGGGGCGGCCTCCTCGAGTAAGGAGCGGACGGCTTCCGTGTAGAAGCGGCGGGAGAGTTCCAGGCCGGGGACGAACGGCGGCATATTCGTAGTGCTCATGCCAGGAAGCCGTGCCCATTCGGTGAGGGGTCATGCGGGGTGCCTTCACACCTTCACGGCGTCATCCGCTTCGTGCCGTTTTCGCCTTCACACCGTCAGTTGGTCTGTCCAGCCAGCTCCTTGAGCGGGCCGTCCGTCAGTCGGTACACCGTCCACTCGTCCTGCGGGCGGGCGCCGAGGGACTCGTAGAAGCCGATGGCCGGGGTGTTCCAGTTCAGGACGGACCATTCGAGGCGCTCGTAGCCGCGCTCCACGCAGATGCGGGCCAGTTCGGTGAGGAGGGCCTTGCCGTGGCCGGCGCCTCGGGCGGTGGGGCGGACGTAGAGGTCCTCCAGGTAGATGCCGTGGACGCCGCGCCAGGTGGAGAAGTTCAGGAACCAGAGGGCGAAGCCGACGGGGGTGCCGGTGGTGTCGTCGGTCGCGATGTGGGCGTAGGCGGCGGGGCGGTCTCCGAAGAGGGCCTCGTGGAGTTGGGGCTCGGTGGCCCTTGCCTCGTGCGGGACCTTTTCGTAGGCGGCCAGTTCCTGGATCAGGGTGTGGACGACGGGGATGTCGGCGGGGGTTGCTGTGCGGATCACGTCCGTGAGGTTACGCGGGGGTGCGCCGTCTTTGTCTGCGGCTGCGTCGTGGCTGGTCGCGCTCACGCGGCGGAGCCGCATATCGATACAGCCCCGCGCCCCTCAAGGGGCGCTTCGCGCCCCCGCTCAGCGCAGGCGTCTGGCGATTTCCAGCTGGTGGGGCTCCGGGGCGCGGCCGCCCTGCACGTCCCAGAGGGTGTTCTGGAGGAGCCTGCCCAGGGTCCAGGCACGGGTGCGTGCGCGGTCCAGGCCCAGTACGTCCGTCATGGCGTCGAAGCGCCAGGGGATTTCGTCGGCGTCGAAGCGGTTGGCGAGGGCCGGCCAGAGGTCGAAGCCGGGGTCGCCTGCCAGGGGTTTGGGGTCGATGGCGAGCCAGGGGGCGCGGGCGGAGGCGAGGACGTTCTCGTCGTGCAGGTCCCAGTGGAGGAGGCGGTCGCCCGGTTCGTCCACGACCTCTCGTACGGCGGCCGCGCAGTCCGCGATCAGGCTGCGGGTCTCGGGGTCCGTGATGCGCTTCAACGCCCAAGGGGTCCGGTCCAGCATGGCCCGGGCGATGTCGCCGAGGCGGCGCATGCCTTCCGGGGCCGGGGTGGCGGTCAGGTGGGCGAGCAGGCGGGCGATGACCAGGACGGCCTCGCGGGTGTCGGGGAGCCGGGAGAGCATGCGGGTGTGGTCGAGGCGTTCCAGGAGCATGGTGTGGGTCGTCTCGTCGTGTGCGAGGAGGCGGACCGCGCCGTCGCCGTCCCACAGGCGCAGGGCAACGGGCTCGCCCTCGCTCTCCTCGTCCAGCAGCTGCAGCTTCAGCGCGGCCGGGGTGCCGTCGGAGCGCAGTACCGGGAGGACGAGGGCGGTGACTCCGTGCATGGGGCGGCCGTCGAGCCGTAGCTCCCAGCGATCGAGGAACTCCTGCGCCAGGTGGGGCAGGCCTGCGACGAAGGCCCGTCCCGCCTCGCCGTTGAACTTCTCCTGTGCCGCCGCCAGCTCGCCCGGAATGTCGATCACCCTTGCGACGATACTTACGTGCGTGAATCGCCTCATGCGAATTGACCGGGGGATCGGGAAGCGGGTGTGGGCCTACGTCTGCAGCGCACCGGGCACGTATGTCTGGCTGGCGATCCTGTTCGTCACCACCGTCGCCCTGCATCACATGTCGCCGCAGTTCGAGCAGGAGTTCCTGCGGCAGCGGTCCACGAACATCCATGAGCTGTCGAACGACCCCGGGCGGGTGCTCGTGCAGAGTGCGATGTGGATCGACGGCGGCGACTGGTTTCCGTATGCCTTCCTCTACACCGCCTTCCAGTACACCGTCTTCCACGCACAGGCCGAGCGGTGGCTGGGGACGCTGCGATGGCTGATGGTGTGCGTGGCCGCGCATGTGCTCGCCACGCTGATCAGCGAGGGCGCGTTGCTGAAGGCGGTGCGGGACGGGATGGTGTCGCACTCGGCCGTCAACTCCCTTGATTTCGGCGTGAGTTATGCGTTGGCGGGGGTGGTGGGGGTGCTGGCCTACCGGATCGCGGCGCCCTGGCGGTATCTGTATCTGGGGGGCGTGTTCTTCGTGTACGGGGCTCCGCTCGCGGACTCGCCGACCTTCACCGACTTCGGGCATTTTGTGTCGGTGCTGATCGGGCTCGCGTGTTATCCGCTGGTCAGGGGGCGGGGGAAGGCCTGGAATCCGAGGGAGACAGTTTCCGCCCTGAGGGGTTAGCTTTCCGGCCATGAGCAGCGCGGTGAGTGTCGTGAACGGCGGTATGTCCTACTGGTACGCCGACGACGGTTTCCCGGCGGTGCGGGAGCCGCTCGGCGGTGACGCGTCCGCCGACGTCGTGATCGTCGGGGGCGGGTACACGGGGCTGTGGACCGCGTACTACCTCAAGAAGGCGGCGCCCTTCCTCCGTATCACCGTCCTGGAGCAGAAGTTCTGCGGGTACGGGGCCTCGGGGCGCAACGGCGGCTGGCTGTACAACGGGATCGCCGGGCGCGACCGGTACGCGAAGCTGCACGGGCGCGAGGCCGCCGTGCGGCTGCAGAAGGCCATGAACGAGACCGTGGACGAGGTCGTCCGGGTGGCGGAAGAGGAAGCCGTCGAGGCCGATGTCCACAAGGGCGGGGTGCTCGAAGTCGCCACCACACCCGCCCAGTTGGCGCGGCTCAAGGCCTTTCACGAGCTCGAGCTGTCGTACGGGGAGAAGGACCGTGAGCTGTACGGCGCACGGGAGACCGCCGAGCGGATCCGGGTCGCGGACGCGGTGGGCTCGACATGGACTCCGCACGGGGCGCGGCTGCACCCGGTGAAGCTGGTGAAGGGGCTGGCGGCCGCCGTCGAGGCGCTCGGGGTGACGATTCACGAGCTGACGCCCGTGGCGGAGATCCGGCCGAAGCATGCCGTGACGCCGTACGGGACGGTCCGGGCGCCCTACGTCCTGCGCTGCACGGAGGGGTTCACCGCGAGTCTGAAGGGGCAGCGGCGCACCTGGCTGCCCATGAACTCCTCGATGATCGCGACCGAGCCGCTCACCGCCGGGCAGTGGGAGTCGGTGGGGTGGGACGGGCTGGAGACGCTCGGGGACATGGCGCACGCGTACATCTACGCGCAGCGGACCCCCGACGGCCGGATCGCTCTCGGCGGGCGCGGAGTGCCGTACCGCTTCGGGTCGAAGACCGACAACGACGGGCGGACGCAGCCGGAGACAGTCGAGGCACTGCGGGAGATCCTGGTGCGGTTCTTCCCCTCACTGGCGGGGGTGGGGATCGAACATGCCTGGTCGGGGGTGCTCGGGGTGCCCCGGGACTGGTGCGCGACGGTGACCCTGGACCGGTCGACGGGGCTCGGCTGGGCGGGCGGCTATGTCGGCTCGGGGGTGGCCACCACAAATCTTGCGGCGCGGACCCTCAGGGATCTGGTGCAGTTCGACTCGGGGCAGGGCGGGCGGACCGAGCTGACCGATCTGCCGTGGGTCGGGCACAAGGTGCGCAAGTGGGAGCCGGAGCCGCTGCGGTGGCTCGGGGTGCAGGGGATGTACGCCACCTACCGGGCGGCGGACCGGCGGGAACGGGCCACATACCGTGCCGAGTCGTCGAGGCTGGCGCAGTTCGCCGATCGGGTGGCGGGGCGGCACTGAGGATTTTTTACCCTTTGATTGCGTTCACAGGAATCTCTCACCGCAGCATTCCCGCCAATGCTGTTGGCCAGCTCGTGTCATGTACGCCACTGCTCCCAGGGGAGGGCACTTCATGGCGGCCAACGGCTGGCGAAGTAGACGGATGTGGGCGGTGCTTGCCACCACTGCCGCGCTGGGCCTGACAGTCACTCAGGCGCAGGCGGCGAACGGTGGCAGAGACCCCTTCGGTGTGCGGGAACTTCACAGACAGGCCCTTCTGCATCAGCAGCAGAAGGGCCTGTCGGCTTTTGCGCAGGCTGGGGACGACGATGACGGGGGAGAGGCACAGGAGGAGGCCGAGCAGGCGGACCAGTACGCCGAGGCGCGCACCTCGCCGGGGATCGTGGCGCCGGGCGCGTACGGGGCGGCGTACGACGATCTGGTGGATCTGCCGCACACCAAGGGGAGCTGGAGCGATCTGACGCGGCTCCCCTACGACTCCGACGACCCGCGGTACCGGGACATCAACTCCAACTCCAGCGGCGGGGCCGGGAAGGTGACCGGCCGGGTGACCGGGCTCGCGGCCGACCGGCACGGGTATGTGTACGCCGGTTCCGCCAACGGCGGGGTCTTCCGGTCGCGTACCGGTGGCGGTCACTGGACGAACATCTCCGACGGGCTGCCCGCGCTGTCGACGGGCGATCTGCAGCTCGACGGCCGGGGGCGGCTCTGGTACGCCACGGGTGAGGCCAACACCAGCGCGACCTCCTTCCTCGGGACGGGTGTGTACGTCCTCGCCGATCCGCGCAAGGGCAGCTTCAGCCCGAGCGGCCGGGTCGGCGGCGACGAGCTGGAGTCGACGTCCATCAACGCCCTGCGCTTCGCCGGCGACAAGGTGTGGGCCGCGACCACCGAAGGTGTGTGGAGCCACTCCACGAAGACGCTGAAGGGCCACTGGAAGCTGGAGTTCGCGCCCAACCCGGACTATCTGCCCGGTGGTTCGAAGGCGAGCGACCCGAGCGCCCCGTACAAGAACATCACCAGCGACATCGCGATCGACCCCAAGGACCCGGGCAAGGTCGTGCTGGCCGTCGGCTGGCGCGGCGGGGACACCTACAACGGCTTCTACGCCAAGTCCGGCGGCAGCTGGCAGCGGCTGACCGGTCTCGGTGACCTGCCGGGCAACGCCGAGGACGTCGGCAATGTGACCTTCGCGCGCAGCGCGGACGGATCGCGGTACTACGCCATCGACCAGTCGCCCGAACAGACCGCGGAGAACCCGGACAGCGGTCTTGAGGGCATCTTCGTCTCCAAGTCCGGCTCGCCGACCGGCCCCTGGACGAAGATCGCCGAATACAAGCAGCTGCGGGACTCCGGCTCCGCGCTCACCGGTGCCGGATACCAGCCCGGCATCCAGGCCTGGTACGACCAGTTCCTCACGGTCGATCCGAAGAACCCTGACCATGTGTACGCCGGTCTGGAGGAGGTCTTCGAAACCAAGGACGGCGGCAAGTCCTGGTCCGTGCCCGGGCCTTACTGGAACTTCGGATTCCCCTGCTGGTCCATCGACCCGACCAAGCAGACCGGTGACTGCCACCAGACCGTCCACGCCGACCAGCACTCCGTGGCGATCGGCAGCGACGGGGGCGCGCCGTACGTGATCGTCGGCGACGACGGCGGCACCTTCCGCCGCCCGCTGAACGGCAGCGCCGACGCCTCCGGCCATGCGACCGACTGGACCTCCCTGAACGACGGCACGATGGACGCCCTGCAGTACTACTCGGTGGGTGTCGGCGTCGACCCGTCCAAGCGGGGGCTCGCCATCACCGGTGGGCTGCAGGACAACGGCCAGTCCGAACTGCGGCCCGGCGACCGGGTGATGGGCTCCAACTTCGGCGGTGACGGCGGCGACACGATCACCGACCCGGCGAACGGGTGCAACATCGCCCAGGAATACGTCTACCTCGCGGTGTCCGTCACCAACAACTGCGCGGTGAACGACGGCAGTTGGGTCACCGACCCGTCGAAGGCGACGACCTACTCCGTCGCTCCGCCAGACAACGCGACCGGTGAGGCACGCTTCATCGCCCCGCTGAACGCCGACATCAAGGACCCGAAGGTCTGGGTCGCGGGCGGCCGGCATGTGTGGATCAACACCAAGGGATACGCGATCCGCAGCGGAAGCGAGTGGTTCGGCGCGTTCGACCTGGGTGCGGGGCACACGGCCACGGCGGTGGCCTCCTCCGGCGGCAAGGTGTACGCGGCCTGGTGCGGACCCTGCAACAACCAGGGCTTCACGCGCGGCATCGCGGTCGGCAACGCCGACGGCACGGGCTGGCACCAGCTGAGCCTGCCGGTCGACGGGACCGTACCGAACCGCTACTTCTCCGGCCTGGCGATCGACCCGGCGAACTCGGATCACGTGCTGCTCGCCGTCAACGGCTTCTCGCGCAAGTGGACGGAGGGTCCGGGCGCGGGTGTCGGGCACCTCTTCGAGACCCGGGACGGCGGGGTCACCTGGAAGGACGTCTCCGGGAACCTGCCCGACGTACCGGCCAACTCGGTGGCCCTGCTGAAGGGCGGGACGATCGCGCTGGGCACGGATCTCGGGGTGCTGGTGCGGTTGCCTGGCTCGGCGAGCTGGAAGGTTGCCGGGGGTAATTTGCCGACCACGGCAGTGCTGCAGTTGCGGGTCGGGCCGGACGGGCGGCTGTATGCGGCCACGCATGGGCGGGGGATCTGGGCGATCGACGTGCGTCGGCTGCGGTGACCGGCTGAGCGACTGCCCTGAAGGGGGGAAAGGGGAGGGGCCCGCGGTCCGTGCGGCCCCTCCCCGTTCTTGTGCCCCCTAGCCGACCGGCTCCGGCACCGGCTTCTCGGCGGTTGCCCCGTGCTTCGGGGCCTTTGCCGTCACCATCAGCCCGGCCACCAGGCCTGCCAGCAGCATGATTCCGGCGGCCCACCAGATGGCGACCGTATAGCCGTGGACGACGCCCTCCTTGGCGATCAGAGCCTTGTGCGCCGGGTTGTGGAGGTGAGCGGCGATGTAGGCCGTGCTGCTGGTGGTGGCGATGGTGTTCAGCAGGGCCGTACCGATGGAACCGCCCACCTGCTGCGAGGTGTTGACGGTCGCCGAGGTCACACCGGAGTCGTGCGGGGCGACGCCCGAGGTCGCGGTGGCGAAGACCGGCATGAAGGTCAGACCCATGCCGAGGCCCATCAGGATCAGCCCGGGCATGACCTCGGTCGCGTACGACGAGTGGGTGGTCATCCGGGTCAGGAGCATCATGCCGCCGGACGCGAGGACCATGCCCGGGACCATCAGCATGCGCGGCGCCACGTGCTGCAGCAGCCGGGCGGAGATCTGCGTGGAGCCGGTGATGATCGCGGCGGTCAGCGGCAGATAGGCCAGGCCGGTCTTCACCGGCGAGTAGTCGAGCACCACCTGCAGGTAGTACGTCATGAACAGGAACAGCCCGAACATGCCGATGACGGCGAGCATCATGGTCAGGAAGCAGCCCGCCCGGTTGCGGTCCTTGACGATGTGGAGCGGGAGCAGGGGCATCGGGGCCCGGTTCTGCCACCACACGAAGGCGACGAGGAGTACGACGCCGCCCGCGAACAGCGCCAGCACCAGGGGGTCGGTCCAGCCCCGCGGCTCGGCCTCGCTGAAGCCGTAGACGATCGCGACCAGTCCGCCGCAGCCCAGCACCGCACCCGGCACGTCGAGGCGGGCGCCCTTGTGGCCCGGGCGGTCGTGGAGCAGGGCGAAGGCGCCGAAGACGGCGATGATCGCGATGGGCACGTTGACGTAGAGGCACCAGCGCCAGTTCAGATACTCGGTGAGCAGGCCGCCGACGATGAACCCGATCGCCGATCCGCTGCCGGCCAGGGCGCCGTAGATGCCGAAGGCCTTTCCGCGCTCCTTCGGGTCGGTGAAGGTCGTGGTGAGCAGCGACAGGGCGGAGGGGGCCAGTACGGCGGCGAAGGCGCCCTGCAGCGCGCGGGCGCCGAAGAGCATGCCGGAGCCGGTGGCGGCGCCGCCGAGCGCGGAGGCGGCGGCGAAGCCGATCAGCCCGAAGATGAACGTCCGCTTGCGCCCCACCAGGTCCGCGATACGGCCGCCGAGCAGGAGCAGTCCGCCGAAGGCCAGCGTGTAGGCGGTGATCACCCACTGGCGGTTGCCGTCGGACATGCCCAGGTCGCGCTGTGCGGACGGGAGCGCGATGTTCACGATGGTCGCGTCGAGGACGACCATGAGCTGCGCGAGCGCGATGATCACCAGGCCCCACCAGCGGCGGGGGTCGGCGTCCACGGGCGGAGTGGGCTCGCCTGTACGGGTGACGCTCACTCGGCCAGAAGACCATGAATCGGTACGTATCGCATCTGCGGATGCCTTGTGCCTGGTCATGGCTCCAGTACCACCTTTCCGGTTGTCCTGCGCGTCTCGAGAGCCCGGTGCGCGGCCGCCGCCTCGGCGAGCGGGAAGCGCTGTACGGCGGGGGTGAGCCTGCCCGCGGCCGCTTCGGCGAGGGCGCGCAGTTCCAGGGTCTGTACGGGGTTGGGGCCGCCGGCCTTCCGCATCATCACGGGGCCGAGGACCCGCTCGGAGACGCCGTCGACGAGATGGGGCTCGCCGCCGCGGATGCCCGCGGCCGACCAGCCGAAGACGAGGTGTCTGCCGCCGGGGCCGAGGAGCTGTGTGCAGTGGCGTGCGACCTCTCCGCCCACGCCGTCGAAGACGACGGTGGCGGGGCGTCCGCCGAGGTGGGCGCGGACCTTGTCCGGCCATCCCGGTTCCTTGTAGTCGACGGCGAGGTCGGCGCCGTTGGCCGCCACGCGTGCCGTCTTCTCCGGGCCGCCCGCCAGGCCCACGACGGTGGCGCCGGCGTTCTTCGCGTACTGCACGAGCAGGGTGCCGATGCCGCCCGCCGCGGCCGGGATCACGGCCACGGCGTCCGGGCCGAGCTCGGCGAACTGCAGGATTCCCATCGCCGTACGACCCGTCCCGATCATGGCGACGGCCTCGGCGAAGTCCAGGTTCGCGGGGATCTCGTGCACGCGGTCGACCTCGGTGACGGCCAGCTCTGCGTAGCCTCCGGGGGCGAATCCGAGGTGGGCGACCACACGCTTGCCGAGCCACAGCCCGGCGACCCCCCCCGCCCAGCGACTCGACGACACCGGCGACCTCGCGGCCCGGCACGGTGGGCAGCCGTGTCGGCTCGGGCAGCGGCCCCTGCTCGCCCTCCCGGAGGGCGGTGTCGAGCAGGTGTACTCCGGCCGCCGCTACGGCGATACGGACCTGGCCCGGGCCCGGCAGCGGGTCCGCCACCTCCTCGTAGACGAGATTCTCGGCGGGGCCGAAGGCGTGGAGCCGGATGGCGTGCATGGTGCATCCCCCATTGACATCGATTGCTCGTCAGGAACCGCGGCTGTTTCGGGTGACCCAGCTGTTTCGAGTCACTCAGCTGTCTGTCCGGAACCCCAGCCTTCAACCTCAAGCATGCTTGAGGTCAAGGGGACCGGTGGCCCGCCGGCCGAGCGCCAGCGACACCGCGGCCAGGGCGCTGTTGAAGGAGACCTCCGAGAGGACGCCGGGGGCCGCAACCTGGTCGCCGGCCAGGTACACGCCGTCGCCGCGGTCGATGGCGGGGCGGTCGCGCCAGCTGGTGCCCGGCAGGTCGACGGCGCCCGTACGGCCGTTCGCGACAGCCTCGCGCCGCCAGGCGACGCGCTCGCGCCAGCCCTCGAAGGCCAGGTCGAGGAGCTCCTCGGCGCGGGCGATGCCGTCGGCCTTCGTCTCGTGCGGGGCGATGGGGATCTGGCCCTGAATGAGCTGCTCGCCGGCCGGGGCGAGCGACCGGTCCTGCGCGGTGCTGCGCTTTCTGGGGGACACCCCCAGACCCCCGCGTTCCAGCCACCCCGGGGAGTCGAGGTCGCACACGGCGAAGGCGTCCCCGCGCCGGGTCCGCACCGCGAGATCGATCAGCGTCGTACGGCCGCTCGTCCAGGTCAGGGAGCCGTCCCCCAGCAGCCTGCGGGCGGTGTCGAGGGAGGTGGCGACGACGACGGGGCCGCCGGTCGCCGGAAGGGCGTCGAGGGTGCCGACGCGGGCCAGGGTCTCCATCCGCACGCCCAGGTTCCACGCCCGGGCGGCCATCCGGTCGATGACGTTCGCCCAGCCGCCGCGCGGATAGTGCGCCTCCGGCGGGAGCTTGGTGGCACGGCGCAGCCGCTCCTGCACGAACGCGGCAGACAGGGCGCCGGGGTCGTGATGGAAGAGGGCTACGGCGGAGTAATTGGCGGCGGCGCGGGCGGCCTCCTCGCCCGCGATGCCGGTGGCCCAGGTCATGAAGTCGACGTCGACCGGCGCCTGTGGGAGGCCGGGGCGCAGCAGCTTGAGCATCGCGAAGGGGGGCGTGCGGCGCAGGCCGCCCTGGTGGCGGAGCCGGAGCCGGGCCGCTTCCAGGGGCGGGATCGGGGCGAGCGGTCCGATCAGGTTCCGCTGCTTGAGCCAGGTCCAGTGGGGGCCGCCGTTGTAGAGGGCGTGCGGTCCGTCGTTCGTCCGGTACGGGCCCTCGGCGGTCCGGGCTCGCCCGCCGAGGGTGTGGTGGGCTTCGAAAACGGTGACCTTGGCGCCGGCCTCGGCAGCGGTGACGGCCGCGGTCAGTCCGGCGAATCCGCCGCCGATGACGGTGATGCGGTGCATGGGTCGGGCTCTCCCTCGTGTCGGGTCCGCCTTTCTGTGCATACGACGGATTGGGCCCCCGGAATGTGACAGGGGCTGCGTTCTGCCTGGTCAGGGTCGTTGTCAGTGGCGGAGTGCACCATGGGGGCATGGCGAGGAGAGAGGCGGGCGGGATGGGCGGTTCCAGCGGTACGGCGGTGAAGGGGGCGCGGCGGCCGGAGGTGCGGCTGCCTGCGCTGGAGCCGTTCGGGAGCGGGGAGTTGGAGCCGGACGGGGACTACGACGGGCTGGAGTTCCGGGAGGCGGACCTCGCGGGGCAGGACGGCGGGGGCGCCCGATTCATGGACTGCGCACTGACGGGGTGCGCTCTGGACGAGACGGGGCTGCAGCACGCCCGGATCCTGGACTCGGTCCTGACGGGGCTGCGCGGGGTCGGCACGAACCTCGCCGAGGCGACCCTGCGGGACGTGGAGGTGGTCGACGCCCGCCTCGGCGGGGTGCAGTTGCACGGGGCGGTCCTGGAGCGGGTGGTGGTCCGCGGGGGCAAGATCGACTACCTGAACCTGCGCGCGGCCAGACTCAAGGACGTCGTCTTCGAGAGCTGCGTGTTGGTGGAGCCGGACTTCGGGGGCGCCCGGCTCGAGCGTGTGGAGTTCGTGGACTGCGTCCTGAAGGAGGCGGACCTCACCGCGGCGGCCCTGAAGGACGTGGACCTGAGAGCGGCGGCCGAGCTCGGCATCGCGCGGGGGGTGGACCGGCTGGCGGGGGCTGTGATCAGCCCGAGTCAGCTGATGGATCTGGCGCCGGTGCTGGCGGCGGAGATGGGGATTCGGGTGGAGGGCTGAAAGGGCGGTCTTCGGGCGGCGGCACATCTCCACGCCGGTCGGGCTCGATCGTTGCCCGCCGGGAGCTTGATATTTCAGCCCGTCCGGCGTTTGAGGACGAGGCCGTTCAGGCCGAAGCGGGGGTCTGGGGGCGGCAGCCCCAGCAGACGCACCGGAGGCTCACCCGACCCGCGGAAACCGGGCCTGCAGCGACCAGATCGCCGGGTTCTCCCCAAGGTCCTCATGAAGGTCGACCAGGTCGGCAATCAGATCGTGCAGAAAGTCCCGCGCCTCACGCCGCAGCTCACTGTGGGAGAAGCTGAGCGGCGGTTCCTCCGCCGGCATCCAGTCGGCCTCCACGTCCACCCACCCGAAGCGCCGCTCGAAGAGCATGCGGTCGGTCGACTCGGTGAAGTCGAGCTCGGCGTGCTGGGGCCGGGACGCGCGGGACCCCGCCGGGTCGCGGTCGATGCGCTCCACGATGTCGCACAGCGCCCACGCGAAGTCGAGCACCGGCACCCATCCCCAGGCTGTGGACAGTTCCCGGTCCGCCTTGGTGTCGGCGAGGTAGACGTCGCCGCAGAACAGGTCGTGCCGCAGCGCATGGACGTCCGCGCGGCGGTAGTCCGTCTGCGGGGGGTCCGGGAAACGGTTGGAGAGGGCGTAGCCGATGTCGAGCACGTACGAGATGGTGTCACGCCGCCATAGGATCACCGGCGTGCCCAGACCCGTACCCGTCGCCCCCACAGCCCGCCGCGCCCCCATGGTCCGCCGAACCCCCGCAGTCCTCTGCGCCCTCGTCGTTCTCCTGGCCCCGGCTCTGAGCGCGTGCGGCGGCGGTGTCCACGGCACGCCGGGCGGCTCCGGCCTCCGTGACCCGTACTTCCCGAAGGCGGGCAACGGCGGATACGACGTCAGCCACTACGACCTGAAGCTCGCCTACGACCCCGTCGGCGGGCACCGCCTCACCGGCACCGCGACCATCACCGCCCGCGCGACCCAGAACCTCTCCGCCTTCGACCTCGACCTCAAGGGGCTGCACGTCGACGAGGTCACCGTGGAGGGCAGACGCGCCCGCTGGAACCGCACCGGGCAGGAGCTCACCGTCCGTCCGCACGACGACCTCCGCGACGAGGAGACCTTCCGCGTCACCGTCCGCTACTCCGGCAGCCCGGTGACCATCACCGACCCCGACGAGTCCGAGGAGGGCTGGCTGCGCACCGCCGACGGCGCGCTCGCGCTCGGCGAACCCACCGGCTCCATGGCGTGGTTCCCCGGCAACGACCACCCCTCCGACAAGGCGTCGTACAACATCGACATCACGGTGCCGAAGGGCCTGCAGGCCGTGTCCAACGGGGAGCTGACGGGCGAGACCAGCAGCAGCGGCCGTACGACCTTCACCTGGCACACCGCCGAACCGATGGCGACCTACCTCGCCACCCTCGCCATCGGCCACTACGACATCAGCCGCTACACCACCGGCAGCAAGCACCTGCCCGTGTACGTCGCCGTCGACCCGGCCCAGGCGAAGGCGAGCCGGAAGGTGCTGGCGAAGCTCCCCGAGATCATCGAGTGGGAGGAGACCAACTTCGGGCCGTACCCCTTCTCCTCCACCGGAGCGATCGTCGACCGCCCGGACGACGCCGGATACGCCCTGGAGACCCAGAACCGGCCCGTCTTCCCCGGCGCCCCCGATACCGGGACCCTCGTACACGAACTGGCCCACCAGTGGTACGGCGACTCCGTCACCCCGAAGAGCTGGCGGGACATGTGGCTCAACGAGGGCTTCGCGACGTACGCGGAGTGGCTGTGGGACGAGGACCACGGCGGCGACACCTGCCAGCAGACCTTCGAATCCCGCTACAAGGACGGCGACAAGGACATCTGGGCGTACCCGCCGGCCGAGCCGAGCAGCGCGGCGCACATCTCCGACAGCCCCGTCTACGAGCGCGGCGCGATGGTCCTGCACAAGATCCGGCAGACCGTCGGCGACGACACCTTCTACGACATCATCCAGGGCTGGGCAGCCGCCCACCGCCACGGAAACGCGGACACGGACGACTTCACCGCGTACGTCGAGAAGAAGGCACCGGACAAGGACTTCAAGGAGATCTGGAAGGACTGGCTGTACGGGGAGGGGAAGCCGGACCGCCCCTGAGGAGGCGGTGAGTGGCGGTCCGGCCGTGCAAATCCCCGTACCCGGACGTCAGTTGACGTTGACGGCCTTCCAGGCCGCGGCCACCGCGTTGTACTCCGCGCTGCCCGCGCCGTACAGGTCGCTCGCCGCCTGGACGGTGGCGGTGCGGGCGCCCGCGTAGTTCGTCGACGAGGTGAAGTACGTGGTCAGGGCCTTGTACCAGATCTGGTCGGCCTTGGCTCGCCCGATGCCGGTGACCGTCGACCCGTCGTACGTCGGGGAGTTGTAGTTCACCCCGTTGATGGTCTTCGCGCCGCTGCCCTCGCTCAGCAGATAGAAGAAGTGGTTGGCGACGCCCGAGGAGTTGTGGACGTCGAGGCGGCCGACGTTGCGCGACCAGTAGTCGGCCGAGCTGCCGTCCTTGCTGGGCTTGTCCATGTAGCGCAGCGGGGTGCCGTTGCCGTTGATGTCGATCTTCTCGCCGATGAGGTAGTCACCGGGGTCGGAGGAGTTGTTCGCGAAGAACTCCACCGAGGTGCCGAATATGTCGGAGGTGGCCTCGTTGAGCCCGCCGGACTCCCGGCTGTACTTGAGGCCGGCCGTGGCCGCGGTCAGCCCATGGCTCATCTCGTGTCCGGCGACGTCGAGCGAGGTCAGCGGCTTGACGTTGCCCTGTCCGTCGCCGTACGTCATGCAGAAGCAGCCGTCGTCCCAGAAGGCGTTGACGTAGGCGTTGCCGTAGTGGACCCGGGAGTAGGCGGCCTTGCCGTCGCCCGCGATGCCGTTGCGGTTGAAGGCCGACTTGTAGAAGTCCCAGGTGACGGCGGCGCCGTAGGCCGCGTCGACGGCGGCGGTCTGGCGGTTGGCCGGGGTGCCGTCGCCCCAGGTGTCGTCGGCGTCGTGGAAGAGGGTGCCGGTGCCTGATGTACCGCCGTTCAGGTCGTACGTCTTGTGGCCGCCGCGGCCGCCGTCGACCAGGTCGTAGCCGCCGGAGGCGGAGGACGTGGTGCCGAGGGCCACCGTGCCGCTGTACTCGCTGGTGCCCGTGCCGGTGTCGACGGCCTGGTACTCGTAGATCTTCTTGCCGGTGGTGGCGTCCGTGATGACGTGCAGCT
>Ga0105246_10000380_pt1 | contig 23628 bp, 23 predicted proteins | sample KBSM64metaG_FD_99694 | JGI IMG/M metagenome (GOLD analysis project Ga0105246, IMG submission 99694) | Miscanthus rhizosphere microbial communities from Kellogg Biological Station, Michigan, USA - KBS M6-4 metaG | ecosystem: Host-associated > Plants > Roots > Rhizosphere > Soil | place... | reverse complement strand
AGACCGCTCCGGTGACTGGAATGGACCACTTTTCGGCAAGCCGGGCAGGTGTTTTCGCAGCGGGCAGCCGCCGCTCAACCCAAGAACCGGGCCGGTTAAGGCCCAGCGCTTTCAGCGCCGAGAATCCCGCGAAGCCTTGCCTGCCGCAGTACCCGAAGGAGCCGCGGATTCAGGGGGCGCCGCCCGAAGCACTTCGCGTGCGGCGGACCCCCGGGGTACTGCCCTCCGCACGGGTTCATCCGGCGGCACCGGCTTGTAGACCCAGGCCACCAGCACCACGGAGATGATCATCAGCAGGAACCAGGAGAGCAGCTTGTCCGGGGAGACCATGTGCCAACCGTTTACTTGGCTCGGGTAAAGCCAGGCATGGGACCAGGTTGCGATGTTCTCGGCAATCCAGATGAACAGCGCCACCAGCAGGAACGACACCAGCAACGGCATCCGGAAGCTGCGCCGGAACACCCTGAAGTGCATCACGCAGCGCCCGAACACCAGCGCTACCGCCGCCAGCAGCACCCAGCGGAAATCGAAGACAAAGTGGTGCGAGAAGAAGTTCACGTAAATGCCAAGAGCCACGATCGCGGTGATCCAACGGCGGGGATAGCGGGCGAAACGGAGGTCGAAGAGCCGGTAGACCCGCACCATGTAGGAGCCGACCGAGGCATACATGAACCCGCTGAACAACGGCACCGCGCCGACCCGCAGGAAGCCCTCGGCCTCGTAGCTCCAGGACCCGACGTCGGTCTTGAACAGTTCCATGACCGTGCCCACGAGATGGAACAGCACAATCACCCTGAGCTCGCGCAGCGTCTCCAGTTTCGTGGCGACCATGACAACCTGGATCACGACGGCGGCGATGGTCAGGAAATCGTTCCTCGCAAGGGCAGCGTCCGCCGGGTACCAGAGCCTCGCCCCGAAAATCACGGCCAACAGCGAGGCACCGAAAATGCAGGCCCATGCCTGCTTCAGGCCGAACACCAGGAATTCGGCGAGCTTCCAGCGCAGGCCGCCGGCGGGCGCCCGCTCCAGCAAACGGTGAGCGCGTTCGTGCAGGAACTGCTCGACGGCGGTCAGGCTATGCATCGATCCGGCTCCGCACCCCGGACACATCGATCCGGCCAAGGTAGTAGTCCCTCGGACGGTGCCGGATGCGCCGGGGAAGCCTCGGATACACGACTCCAAGCACCCGGATCAATGCTTCAAAGCGCCGCTGCCGGCGGGGACCCCAGAGCAAGCCGTACTCAGCGCGAAGGGACTCCGGCAGCAGCCCGGCCGTGAGCAGCCGCGCCACAGGCATGACCAGGCGCAGCCACACCGGTCCTACGGCGGGATGCAGCAGATCACGGGCCACCCGCACCGCTTCCGGGGCGGGAGCCAGCCCCGCCAGGCGTTCGTTCCAGTACTCGGCAAAGGCCGCACGGTCCGCGGGCCAGAACTCCGCCGGAAGCTGCAGGGCCGTCCCGATCCGCGCATACTCGCGGTAAACGCGGTCCGCCGTTCCGGCGTCGAGCGTTCCATAGACCCGCTCGTAAACGTCCACGGCGGTGTTGTACAAGGTGGCAACCACCCACAGCTGGGATTCCGGATCGAAGGCGTTGTAGCCTGCGGAGGCACCGTCAGGCTGCCTCCGGACCGGCGCGTGGGCACGGTTGACGGCGCGCCGCATGGCGGCGAGCTGCTCCTCGGAGCCATAGACGACGGCGTAGACGTAGCCCATCGTGGCCGCGAGCCGCTCGAGCGGGCGTTCGCCGAAATCGCTGTGTTCGGCGACGCCGCGGCCTACCGCCGGATCGGCGATCTGCAGCAGGACGGCGCGGCCGGCTCCGGCGAGCAGCACCGCTTCCGCCCCGATGTCTGCCAGCCCGCCAACCATGCAGCCACCCTACTCCTCGGGCCGATGATTCAGGCCAGGCCGATGATCCCGGCGAGCAGCCCGAGCTGGTGCGCGAACAGTTCCTCCCGGGCCGCGAAGGTGTCCGCGCCGTACTGCCCGAACACCTCGAAGCTGACGGCCCCGAACAGGGACGTCCAGATCAGCACGCCGCGTATCACCAGCTCTTCCGGCACCTCGAGGCCGAGCTCGGAGCGGATGGTGGCGAGGTCGCGGGAAAGCGCTTCGGGAACGACGACGGCGGGTCCCCCCGGGGCGGCCAGCGCACCGGCCCGGTGGGCGGCGTCGAAATTGTGGACCAGGCGGTACACCACCCGGGTTCCGGGCACGATGGTCCGCTCCCCCGGCGCCCGGTACCCGGGGACCGGGCTGCCGAAAAGCAACGCGTAGCAGGCGGGTTCGCGCAGCGCCCAGTTCCTGACGGCGTGCCCCAGGGCGTGGAAGCGGCCGGCGAAGTCGTCTTCCGGGAGGGCGTCGACGGCGGCGTCCACGGCGTCGCCGAGCTCGTTGTAGGCGTCGATCAGCAGCAGGGTGAGGAGTTCATCGCGGTTCTCGACGTAGCGGTACACCGCGGAGGATACGACGCCGAGGTCCCGCGCCACCGCCCGCAGGGACAAGGCCGCCGCGCCGTGGAGGGCAAGGTGTTCGCGGCCGATCCGGACGATGTCGGCGATGGTCTGAGCACGGGCCCGCTCCCGCGGCGTGGGAGCTTTGGCCTGCGGCTTCGTGGTGGACGGCATGCCTCCAGCATGCCACAAAGGAGAGCGGCGTCAACAAAAGAGAGCAGCGCTCTTGACTTCCCTGGGCAACGGGTCCATTCTGGAAACAAGAGAGCACTGCTCTCGGAAACCGAAAGCCAGCCAAACCCACCAAGGGAGCCCCAGCCATGACCACAACGTACGCAGTCACCGGAGCCGGCCCCGTCGGCTCGACCATTGCCAGCCTGCTCGCGGAGCAGGGCTACCAGGTCCGACTCCTCACCCGATCCGGCTCCGGCCCGGAACACCGGCTCATCGAGCGCCGGAAAGCCGACGTCTCGGACCCTGCCCAACTGGCGGACGCCTTCGACGGCGCCTCGGCCGTGTTCCATTGCATCCACGGCTCCGCCTACTCGGCGAAGGCCTGGCAGGCCGAACTCCCCCGCGCCGAGCAGACGGTGCTGGACGCAGCAGCGGAGGCGGGCGCCGTCGTCGTCTTCCCGGAGAGCCTGTATTCGTACAGCGAGCCCGACAGGACCATGAGCGAATCCAGCCCGCGCGAGGCAAGCGGCGGGAAGCGGGGCGTGCGCACGGTGCTGCTCGAGGCCCGGCGGGCCCACCGGGCGGACACCGTGAGCGTGGTGGCGGGCGACTTCTTCGGCCCGCGGGTCCGCGGCGCACATGCCGGCGAGCGCATGGTGCCGGTGCTGCTGAAGGGGAAATCGCTGCAGGTGATCGGGCGCGCGGACCTGCCGCATGCCTTCACCTACGTGCCGGACCTCGCCGCGGCCATGGTCAAGGCCGCGCAGACGCCTGAGCTGTGGAACTCGGTCCTGCACGCCCCCACCGGCCCGGCCTTGAGCCAGCAGGAACTCGCGACGGCGTTCACCAGCGCCGCGGGGCTGCCTGCGGTGAAGCTGGGAACGGTCCCGGGCTGGCTGCTGAAGGTGCTTGGCCTGGCGTCCACGGACATGCGCGAACTCGCCGAAACGCTCTACCAGTTCGAGCGGCCATTCGTGATGGACTCGGCGGCCAGCCAGGCGCGGCTGGGCCTGGCGCCGACCCCGCTGGCGGACGCCGCAGCGGCGACCGTGGCCTGGTGGCGCAGCCAAAACTGAGTTCCCTCCGCGGCAATCTTCAAACGAATGGATTTACCTCGGAAACCCCGTGACTGACCGGCCGTCGCGGGAGTAACCTTAGGCACAACCGCTGTACCGGACCACCTTGTCGACTGGGGTGCCACCGTGGGTGTAGTGCAAGCTTCGTTGACCGAACTGCTCGGGCTGCTTTCGGATGCCGTCTCGCCTGTGCAGGTCTATTTCGAGGACGACGGCGGGCCCTCCCTTCCCGATGCGGCGGTGACCGTCCGCGCCATCGCCCTGAACCGGGTGGGCCGCTCCCGCAGGAACGGTCCGCTGCTGGACCTGGAACTCAAGGTGGCCGTGGAGGCCCGCGGTCCGGACTGCCTCACCAACCTGGAGCAGCTGCTGCTGGTGGTGGAGCGCCACAGCCAGTACTCCGTGGTTTCGGCGGACGAGTTCGAGCCCGGTGAATACCGCGCCAGCATCCGCGGAGGCCTGGGCTTCCTGGTCCGCGTTCCCGTCTCCCTGCCCTTCGAAGAGCCCGCCGGCCCGCCCGTCCTGGAACCGCTGATCGCCAGCACCACGGTGGCCCGGCGAATCCACGGCCGGCTCGTGGACGTCCACAACAAAGGCATCCCCAACGCCTACATCCGCGCGCATTCGTCCGCCACCGCCGTCGTCAGCGACGCCACCGGCCACTTCGAGGTCCTGGCCTCGGCAGACGAACTCCAGCACTTTGCCGTGGCCGTCCGCGGTACTGAACGTGAAATGTCAGCCAGCACAAGCAGCCTGCCGGTCACCATCCGGTGGGAGTAAAGGGAGCGCACCATGGTGAACTACCAGGCGCCTGGAGTGTACGTACAGGAAGTACCCAGCGGTGCCCGCTCCATCGGGCAGGTCAGCACCAGCATCGCCGGATTCGTGGGAGTCGCCCCGGATCCCCTGGCGCACCTGGATGAGGCGCGCGTCCTGGACAACTGGACCCAGTTCGTGGACCAGTATGTCGGGAAAGCCACCCAGGGAACGCCGCTGTCCAACGCGGTGTTCGGCTTCTTCGCCAACGGCGGCGGCCGCTGTTACGTGGTCAATGTCGGCACCGGCGGCAGCCTCACGGGCACGGCGAGGAAGCCCACGGGCCTGACCCTTTTCGAGGCGATCGACGACATCTCCATGGTGGCCGCCCCCGGCTACGCCAACGCCGACGCCTACGCGGCCCTGCAGGCCCACGTGGAGCACCCGCTGCGGCAGGACCGGATGGCGATCCTGGACACCGTGGAGAAAGTGGACGACGTCGGAGCGCTCACCCGGGCGGCGACCTCCGGCCTGCCGGACGAACCCGAGCCCGACAAGCCGGAGAATCCCGAGGAGCCTGCGAAACCAGCGAAACCCGGGAAGCCCGAGGAGGCAGCGAAGCCCGAGGAGACCGCGCCGGCCGCGGGCGCCACCAGCGAGGACGCCCTGGGCGCTCCCCAGTCCCCCGGCGGGTACACGGCCTTGTATTTTCCGTGGATCGTGATGACGGACCCGGTGTCCGGCAAGAAGGTGACCCAGCCGCCGTCGGGCCACATGGCGGGGGTGTGGGCGCGGGTGGATGGCAGCCGCGGGGTGCACAAGGCGCCGGCCAATGAACCCATCCAGGGCGCGCTGGATCTGGTGCGGCGGGTGAGCCGCGGCGAGCAGGAGGTGCTGAACCCCGCCGGGGTGAACTGCATCCGCTACTTCCCGGGCGAGGGCATCCGGGTGTGGGGAGCGCGCACCAAGGCGCCCGAAGCCAGCGAATACCGGTACATCAACGTGCGCCGGCTGACCAACATGATCAAGGAATCGGTGGCGGACGGCACCCGCTGGGTGGTGTTCGAACCCAACGACCACACCCTGTGGAAGTCGATCCGGCGCGATATCGGCGCGTTCCTGACCAATGTCTGGCGGGACGGCGCCCTGCTGGGCACCACCCCGCAACAGGCCTTCTTCGTGAAGTGCGACGAGGAAACCAACCCGCCCGAAGTCCGCGACGCCGGCCAGGTGGTCACCCTGATCGGGATCGCGCCCGTGAAGCCGGCGGAGTTCGTGATCTTCAAACTCATGCAGTCGGCCGAAGCCACCAGCGAGACAGAAAGCGCAGGAGCCTGAGATGAGCATGCAGCCAAGCACCCCGGCCCCGGCCGCGCAGCCAGGCAACGTGGTGGATCCGTACCGGGCTTACAACTTCAAGCTGGTCATCCAGGGCGTGGTGCAGGGGCACTTCACCAAGGTGGAGGGCCTTGGCATGAAGATCGACCGTATCCTGTACCGCTCCGGCGGGGAGAACAGCACGGTGCGGGTCATTCCGGGGCAGGTCGAGTACACGCCCGTGACGCTCAAGTACGGGCTCACCGACTCCACCGAAATGCTGCAGTGGCTCTTCAAGGCAGCCAACGGCCAGGTGGAGCGGCGGAACGTGTCCATCGCCATGCTCAACGACGCCGGCTCGGCCGAGGTCCGGCGCTGGAACCTGCTCGGAGCCTGGCTGTGCGAATGGTTCGGGGCGCCGCTGGATGCCCTCGGCAAGGACCTGGCCATCGAGTCCGTGACCATCGCCTACGACCGCCTGGAACTCGACGATGCCCGCGCACCCGTCTCCTGACGTCCCGGCGGGGTCCCACGTCCCGGCGGGATCCCACGATCAGGCGAGGTCCCACAGTTCGACGGGTTGGCGGCGGGGGCTGGCTGCGCGGCTTCGCGGTTTCGCGGAGCAGCTCGACCCTGCCGGGTTGCCCGACTCTGCGGGGCGGGGTTCCGGGAGTGGCGTGGCTGGTGGCTTGCTGGGCGCGGGTTTGGGCACCGGGTGGGGAACGGAGGCCCCGACGCTTGAACGCGGCTTTGATCTCTCCGGCGCACCCGAACATTGGGTGCGCCTCCTGCGCGACGCCGGGCTGGCACCTGCGGAGGATGGTTCTGCTGCGGAGGCCCGCGCTGTTCCCTTGCCGGCCGATGATACACCCGCCGTCCCGGGGCGCTTTGGGCTCGCCTGGCTGCGGAAAATCAGGCTGCGGCCAACAACGGCACGGATCTTGCCCGGACGCTCCCAGCCAAAGAACCCCACAACGGCGGCCCGGCAGGGAACGCCAGCCCAGCACACGGGAACCGTTCCCCCGGCTTCCGGGGCCCCCGATAGCGTGGCTCCCACACTTGCTGGGCCCGCTCTACGTCCTTTGCTCATCTCAAAGGACGTAGAGCAGGCCTCACAACGCGGTGCCAGCGGGGTCCCGGTGCTACGCCTTCGCCCGGACCGCACCGAGCCAACGCTTCCCTCGCCAAGCCTTGCAGCCTCCGAACCACGCCAAACCCCCCAACTTGTGAGGCCCGCTCTACGTGCTTTGACACCCCCAAAGGACGTAGAGCAGGCCTCACAACGCAGTGCCAACGGGGTGCAGGTGCTCCGCCTTCGTCCGCAACGTGCAACACAGCCGCGCCCGACGGCCTCAACGCAAGCCACCACGATATCCACCGCAGGCGAACACCCCACAGGCGAACACCCGGCACCAACCGAAGCCTCTCCGCTTGTGAGGCCTGCTCTACGTGCTTTGACGCTTTCAAAGCACGTAGAGCAGGCCTCACAACGCCCGGAAGAGCCAAGGGAGCCCGCAGGAGCCGCGCAACCCCAGCCCATCCCGCAGCCCCAGCCCACGCCAAAGTCCCAGGGCCACCCGAGCAGCGCCGAAAACCACACGCCGAAGGCCCCCCTCGCGGGCACCTGGCCCGAGCTCGCCCCGCGCCCGCCAATCGAAGCAAGCCACAACAGCGAACACCTCGAGCACGCCTTGGCCCGGGCCGAGCGGCTGAGCCTCGAGCGGTCGGCGGTGTGAGATGGAGAGGGTGGCATTCCTGATCGAAGAGACCGGCGAGCACCTGGGCTGCCTGCTCAACCCCGAGACAGTGGTGATGCAACGCAGTGCGGGTGTCGAGCCGCGGAGGAGCGCGGGCGGGAAGCTCACCGGCAGCGGACTGGCGGACGACCCCCTGCTCTTCACCGGCGGCGGGCACACCGAGCTCCGCCTGGATTTGCTGTTCGACGTCGATCTTGCACCGGCGTCGCTCCATGTGCAGGACGTGCGGCAGATGACCCGGCCCATCTGGGCGCTCGCGGAGAACTCGGCGGAGGTGGAGCGGCAGCGCAGGCCGCCCTCGGTCCGCTTCGTCTGGGGCCGGGCGTGGAACGTGCCGGGGATCGTCACGGAGGTGGCGGAGCGCTTCGACCGCTTCGCCCCGGACGGTTCGCCCCTACGGTCCTGGATGCGGCTGGTGTTCGTGCGGGTGGGCCAGAGTGCGGACGAGGAAGGCGGCGAGAACTACGAGCTCGCCCAGCGCCTTCCACCGGTGGACCTGACGGCCCCTCCTGTGGACACCCTCACTGTGACCGGCGACGGCGGCACGGACCGGGACGCTTTGGCTCCCGACGGCGGGGAGCCCCTTCCGGAGGTGCCGCCCGGCGAGCTGGGCCGCCTGAGCCTGGAGGCCTTCGGGACACCGCTGCTGTGGAAACTGCTGCTGGAGTACAACAACGTGGACGACCCCGCGCATTTCACGGGCCCGCTGGCCGTGCCGCCGATGGGCGAAGCGCCATGAGCCGGGACACCACCAAGGAAAAGCCATGAGGCAACTCCAAGGCCTCCCCGAGCTGATCGTCACCCTCGGGCGGCGCCGGCTTTCCACAGCCGACACCGCGGCGATCGTCTCCGTGCAGGTCCTCAGCTCCCTGGCGCGCCCGGCCCAGTGCCTCATCACCTGGCGGCCGGCGCTTGGCCAGCGCAGTCCGGGCCAGGGCAGCAGGGGCGTGGATCCGGCGCCCGGGGATGCGCTCCGCGTGGAGCTGGGCGGACGGCGCACTCCCCTGTTCGTCGGCGAGGTGACCGTGGTGGAGCATAGCTACGGCGCCGACCTCTCGCAGGAAATCCGGGTCCGCGCCTACGACGCCCTGCACCGCCTCCGCAAGCGCCAGTTCACCCGGCTGCACGAGGATGTGGACCTGGCCGGCCTGGCCCGCACGCTCTGCGAGGGCACGGGACTGCAGGTGACCGGCGGAGGCATGCGGCTGGGACAGGTGTACCAGTGCGCCCGCTCGGACCTCGCCCTGCTGGTGGAGCAAAGCGCCCGGGTGGGCGTGTACCCGGTGGTCGACGGCGACGCCCTGCGCCTCACCACCCTGGCCGGGGAGGGCGAGCCCGTGGAACTGGAGCTGGGCAGCAGCCTGCACTCGGCCGAGGTGGAGCTCAGCCAGGAACCGGCGTACCTGGGCGCCCGGACGGCGGGCTGGCACTCCGGCGACGCCGAGGCTTTGGAGGGATCGGCGTCGGGCAGTGACGCGAAGGCCGGCGTGTCGGCAGACCCTGCCCTGGCCAGCGTAGGCGCGGGCGGCGAGCTGCTGCGCGGCAACGAGGCCTTCGCCTCGGACGCAGCGGCGGACGGGCTGGCGCAGGCCGAACTGGACGTGCGGATGGCCGGGCAGGTCAGCGCCGTGTTCGTGGCCGACGGCGATCCGCTCCTGCGTGCGGGCGGCCGGGTCCGGGTGCGCGGCCTGGCCTCGTCGCTGGAGGGGACGTACGCCGTCGCCTCGGCCGTGCACCGCCTGGACGGCAGCGGCTACGAAACCACCATCACCACCCGGCCGCCCGAAACCCCGCCGTCCCGGCAGCCGGACGTGTTCACCCTGGGCGTGGTGGCCGACGTCGACGATCCCGAGGAACGCGGCCGCGTCCGGGTGCGCCTGCCCGCGTATCCACCGTTGGAGAGCGGCTGGGCGCCGGTGCTGTCCGGGGCCGCCGGGCCCGGCAAGGGGCTGGTGCTGGCTCCGGCACCGGAGGACACCGTGCTGGTGCTGCTGCCGGCCACGGACCCGGCCCAGGCGATCGTGCTCGGCGGGCTCTACGGGCGCGAACGCACCCCCGACGCCGGCGTGACCACGGCCCGGGAGAGCCGCTACACCTTCCGTTCCGCGGATGGCCAGCAGCTGGTGCTCGACGGCGGTGCCCGCACCGTCAGCTTCACGGACGGCCACGGCTCTACGGTGGAGCTCGGGCCGGAGAAGCTGCGGATCACGGCGGCCACGGACCTGCTGCTCGAGGCCCCGGGCAAGGCCATGCGGATCCGTGCCAAGACCGTCGATTTCGAGGAGGCCTGATGCTGGGGTGTGGGCGATGAAAATCCTGGTTAAGGAAGCCATCCTGCGCTGCGGGCACGACGGCAAGGTGGAAAACGTCCCCTCGCAGGAATGGGTGCGGGTGGCCGGTTCGCCCGTGCTGGTCGAAGCCGATCCCGTGGGCCGGGACATCTCGATGTGCCCCAACATCGGCCTGAACATCAAGCCGTGCAACAAGACCCTGCCGGTGATCAAGGGATACTCGCTGTTCATCCGGATCGGCGGGAAGCGGATGTGCCTGGACACCGTGGAAGGCTTCACGGACGGCACCCCGCCCGGCGCCGTGAAGTACACCGTCCGGCGGCCGGGCCAGGAATTCGTGGCGGCAGGATCATGAAAAGCAGCCAGCCATGAGCGGGCCCAGGTACAAGTCGGTGGCCTTCGTCCACCCGGACTTCGACGCCGCCGTCGGGCTGTCCGGCCTCACCCTCACCCCGGACGGCAGGCTGGCCACCGTCACGGACGCCGCCTCCGTGCGGCAGGCACTGCTGCTGCTCCTGAGCACCCGGCCCGGCGAGCGCATCAACCGTCCCACGTACGGCTGCCACCTCTTCCGGCTCGCCTTCGCGCCCGCGGACGACACCACCGCGGGCCTGGCCATCCACTACGTGGCCCGGGCCGTGGAGCAGTGGGAGCCGCGGATCACGGTGCTGTCCTTGGATGCTTCGCGCTCGCAGGAGAGCCCGGAACTGCTCGAAGTCCGGCTGCGGTACCGGGTCCGGTCCACCCAGCACCAGGACGAACTGGCCATCACCCTGCCCGTTGATTCAGGAGGTGCAGCATGAGCATTCCCGTGCCGAACCTGGATGACCGCAGCTTCGCGGAGCTGGTGGCCGGCGCCCGGGAGCGCATCCGGCAGGTCGCCCCGGACTGGACCGATCTGTCCGTGCACGACCCCGGCATCACCATCATGGAGGCCTTCGCCTACCTCACGGACACCCTGATGTACCGGCTCAACCGGGTCCCGGACAAGCTGTACGCCGTGTACCTGAACCTGCTGGGCACCAGCCTCTACCCGCCAGGCAGCGCCGAAACCATGCTCGAATTCACGCGCCTCACGAGTGGTGGCGCCGCTCCGGAGATCCGGATCCCGCGCGGCACCCAGGTCAGCTGCCCGCCGGGCGTGCCCGGGGCGCCGCAGCCGGTCTTCACGACGACGGCGGCCGCCGTGCTGCCCGCCGGCCAGGCCAGCGTGCTGGTCCCCGCAGCCGATGTGACCTTGTACGACGCCGTTCCGATCGGCACCGGGACGGGACGGCCGGGGCAGAGTTTCGTGGTTCCGAACGCGCCGATCGTGTCCGGGGCGGGGCTGTCCGTCGCGATCGAGGTGCCCGCGGCGACCCGGCTCAGCAGCGGCGAGGCCGTGCTGGTGGACGGCAAGCCGTTCCGGTATTGCCGCGAGGTGGAGGCGTTCGCCGACGCACGGCCCGGGGAGGTGCCGGTGCGGATCGACCGCAGTGCCGGCGTCGTGATGTTCGCCTGGTGGGACGAAGCTTTCGGCGGGCAGGAAGCCGGTGGGACGAACAGCCCGCCCGTTCCGGGTCCGGGCGCAGAGGTGCGCGCCTGGTACCGCGGCGGCGGCGGGCAGCGCGGGAACGTCGGGGCCGGGCAGCTCACGGTGCTGCGCTCACCGCTGCCTGGCGTGCGGGTCAGCAACCCGGAGCCTGCCACCGGCGGGCGCGACGGCGAGGCCCTGGAGAACGCGCTCCGCCGCGCCCCGCAGGATTTCCAGGCCCGTGACCGGGCCGTGACAGTGCGCGACTACGAGGTGCTGGCCATGCGGCACGGCGGCGTGGACCGGGCACGGGCGTTCACCCGGAAGGAGCTGTGGGCCTTCGCCCGGCCCGGCGAGGTGGAGGTGGTGCTGGTGCCGTTCGTGCCCCGCACCGGCCAAACACCGGTCACGGCCGCCGAACTCGCCGCGCAGGCCCGCGCCGAGGTGCGGGACGACGTCGAACAATACCTGCGCCGCCGCTCCACGGTGGGTGCCGAGCCCGTGGTCCGCTGGGGCCTGTACAAGCAGGTGCTGGTGGACGCACGGATCGTGGTGCGCCCGGATGAGGACGCCGACGCCGTCAAGGCCCGGATCACCGCCCGGCTGGCCGAGGGCATTAGCCCGCTCGGCCAGGGCCCAGCCCGTTCGGATACGGGGGGCTATGGTTCGGGCTTCGGCAAGCCGCTGCGGGTCTCCAACCTCTACCGGGCCATGGAGGAAGCCGAGCCCGGGGTGCAGTACGTAGACCGGGTGCGGCTGGAGGTGGACAAGGTCCCGGACAGCGACGCCATGGGACTGGTGCAGGCCGAGGGGCAGGACAACACCTGGTTCGTGGCCCAGGACGGGCTGCTGTTCCGCACCACCAACGCCGGCGACGGCTGGGAGGCCTGCGCCGAGTTCGGAACGGACACTTCCACGGAGACGGTGCGGTCCATCGCACCGTTCCGTTCGCCCGCTCCGGGACGGTCCGCCGTCGGGCAGCATCCGGGGATGGTCGCGGTCAGCACGGTGGCGGGCACGTCCTCGCGCATCTACATCAGCGAGGACCTTGGCGAATCCTGGCGCCGCGCCGCCGAACTGGGCTTCGTGGTGGCGGACCTGTGCTGGGTGGACCGGCAGGGGGCGCCGGTGCTGCTGCTCGCCGGCGAGCGCGGCCTCTACGAGCTCCCCGTGGGCGAAGGCGCCATCCCGGTCCAGAACGTGGTGGACGCCGGGCAGCCGGACCGAGGCTTCTACGCGGTGGACGCCCTGGTGGACGTACGCGGCCGCACCGGGGTGGCTGTGGCGGCGGAGGCCTCGGCCGGGGTGTGGCTCTCCCCGGATGCCGGCATGGCGGGCAGCTTCAAGCGGGTGAAGGCGGCCGGGGAGGACATCCGCTGCATGACGGTGCAGTACGACGGCGGTGCGAGCTACCTGTGGCTGGGCCGTTCCGTTCCGGAAGGCAGCGGAACCGGCTGCCTGCGGCTGAAGATCGACGAACTCGCCCGCACCGACCTCGATGCCCTGCAGGCGGCCTGGGAACAGTTCGGTGCAGGCTGGACCGGCGGCAGCTGCTGGGGCGTGCATGTCATGGGCAACGCCGCCTACGCCGCCACCCAGAGCGGCGGGGTGCTGCGCCTGCAGCTCGGCCAGGCTTCCCCGCAGTGGAGCACCCCGGACGTGAACTGCGGGCTTCCGCTGCGGGACCGCACCCGCTTCGAACCTGTCCGGGCGGTGTCGGGTGCCGTGCGCGACGACGGCGCGCAGCTGTTGCTCGCCGCCGGGCCCAAGGGGATCTACCGCAGCACCGACAACACCGCTTCCTGGGCGAGCTGTACGCGGCGGGTGGTGGACGACGTCGTAACCCTTCCGGAAACCTGGCTGTTCTGCTCCGGTGAGCACAGGATCGAGGTGGTCCACGGCCATGGCTGACGGCGACTTCAGGCTTGAGGACTCCCGGCTGCTGCGCGTGCTGCCGGAGGTGTACCAGGTGGCGGCCGAAAGCAGCCGGCCCCTGCAGGCACTGCTCGCCGTGGCCGAGGACCTGCACCGGCCTGTCCGGGACGTTCTGGACCACGTCCACACCGTCCCGGATCCCGGGCGCTCGCCGTCGTCGCTCATCCCCTTCCTGTCCCGCTGGGTGGACCTGGACTGGCTCACCCTGCCCGGCCCCGAAGCCACCGGAACGGCGTCCGCCGGAATCCCGGTGGCCCGCCAGCGGGACCTGATCGCCTGCGCCGCCGGGCTGTCCGCGCGCCGCGGCACCGTGGGCGGGCTCACCCGCTTCCTGCACCTGGCCACCGGGGTTCCCGGTTTCGAAGTGGTGTCCGAGCCCGGGGCTTTCCACATCACTGTGCGGGTGCCGGCCGCGGCCGCCGGGCAGGCCGAGCTCATCCGGCGGATCGTCAAGGGAATCAAACCGGCGCACGTCACCGACGAAATCGAGGTGATGGACGCGTGAACGGCGAGAACCGGAAGCCCATCATCGTGGTGGCCGTCTGTGCCGTCGTGGCGGTGCTGGTGCTGGTGCTCGGGGTCAGCTGCAGCGGCAGCAACAACGCCGGGGCGCCGGGCTGGCAGTCCGGGTTTGCCGGGGTCGCCAAGGGCGGGAAGCTCACGACGGCGGACCTGGCTCCGGCGGGCGGCTCCTGTTCGGCGTCGGGCGGCCAACTCGCGGTCGCAGGGAGCTGCACCTTCCAGGTGCGCAAGTTCGGCGGACTGTTCGACTTCGGTCCACCCACCAAACGGGCGCGGCTGCTGCCGCAGCAGGCCGTGGCGGTGACACTCTCCGTGGAGGGCACGCGGACCGAGCAATCGGCCGACCCCGGGGATACTGTGGAGCTGACATTCGGGACCTCGGGCGGAAGCCTCGGCATCCGCTGCCTGGTACCGGGAGGCTGTGTGCTTCAACTAGTGGAGGCGGGCTGACATGACCGGAATTACCCTGACACTCAGTTCCCCCACGGTCGAGCTCAAGGATGGCAAGGGCTCCCTGACCGCGTCCGTCACCAACAGTTCCACGGAAGCCGAGCGCGTGGTGCTTGGGGCCTTCCCCGGCCAGCCCGGCGGGCCCACTTACACCACCGTGGCCGAACCGCTGCGCACGCTTGCGGCGGGCGCCACGGAGCAATACCTGGTGGCCTTCGACACCACCGGCGCGGTGCCCGGCAGCTACCCGGTGAAGCTGATCGCCTACTCCGCGGACGACGCCCCGGAGGACTATGCGGACCAGGCACACGTGGTGACGCTGACGGTGAGCCAGGCGCCCGCGCCCGTCAAGCCGCCGTCGAAGTTTCCCTGGCTCTGGGTGATCATCGGCGGGGTGGTGCTGCTTCTGGCGATCGGCGGGGTGCTGTGGTTCCTGGTGCGCGGCGGAGGCAACGTCCCGGACGTGCGCGGCAAGCAACGGAGCGAAGCCGCCCAGATCCTCATCGGCGCCGGCTTCTCGATGGGATCCACCGAGGTGGTGAGCACCGAACCGCCCGGCACGGTCATCAGCCAGAATCCGGGGGCCGGCAGCCGGGCCGATGCCGGAACCACCGTGAGCGTGGAAATCGCCAGGCAGGCCGACAAATGCCAGCCCGGCTATGTTTACCGGCGGGTGGTTCCGGACGACAAGGTCTGCGTCCTGCCCTCATCGGCTGCCCAGGTGCTCCAGGACAACGCCGCAAGCACACAGTCGTCGCGCAAGCCGAATCCTCCGGGCGGCCCATACGGCGTCAATACCTGTCTCCAGGGCTTCGTGTGGCGGGATGCGTACGACGGGGACCAGATTTGCGTAACCGGCGAGACCCGGACGAGGACGAAACAGGAAAACGACGAAGCGGCGCTGCACAGCGCTCCATGACAGCCGGGAGGCCCCTGATGGGCACCATCACCATGACCCTCAGCTCCCCCACGGTGGTCCTGAAGGAGGGCAAGGGTTCGTTGACCGCGTCGGTCACCAACGGCACCGGCGCGTCCGCGCGGGTGGTGCTCGGTGCTTTTCCCGGAGGCACCGCCCAGAAAACATACACGGATATCCCGGGTCCGCTGCGGACCCTCGCAGCCGGCGCTACGGAACAGTACCTGGTCAACTTCGACACCACGGGCGCGGCACCCGGCAGCTACCCGGTGAAGCTCATCGCCTATTCGGCCGACGACGCCCCGGAGGACTACGCGGACCAGGCCCGGGTGGTGACGCTCGAGGTGCCGGCCCCCGCAACGCCGGCCCCGACTCCCGGGTTCCCGTGGCTCTGGGTGATCATCGGGGCAGTGGCGCTGCTCGCCGTCGTCGGCGGTGTGCTGTGGTTCCTGTTCAAGGACGCCAGCGTGCCGCCCGTCGTGGGCAAGCCGCAGGCGGAGGCCGTCCAGATCCTCAAGGATGCCGGCTTCGGCACCACGGTCGTCGAGAAGGAGAGCCCGCAGCCGGCAGGCACCGTGCTGGGCCAGGAACCCGAAGGAGGGCGAACCGTGGGGCGCGGCTCCACGGTGGTCCTCGACGTGGCGGTGCCGTTGCGGACCACCGTTCCGGCGGTGCTGGGTGCCACGGTCGAATCGGCCAAGTCCCAGTTCGCCGCCGCCAAGATCCAACTGGATTTCACTGCTGGTTCCACGTGCAACAAGTCCCCGGAGCTGAGCCTGCAGCGCTGCGTTGTGCTCGGAGTCAACCCGGACGTGGGCTCGCGGGTGAACCTGAACGCCCTGGTACTGGTGAGGACGGAGCTGAGGTCGAAGATCTTCATCGACAACAACACCTTCCCGAACCTGTGCAAGACCATCGAATGCGTGAAACTGGGCGGCTAAGGCGGCCGCGTAACGCTCGGCAGAGCAGGCACCGCCGTGAAAGGATCAACCATGCGTCCGATGCAGCACTCCAGCAAACTCCAGAACGTCCGCTATGAACTCCGCGGCCCGCTCCTCCAGGCGGCCAAGGCGATGGAGGCCGAGGGGCACCGCATCCTGAAGATGAACCTCGGGGACACAGCTCCGTTCGGGCTGGAGGCGCCGGAGTCGGTGGTGGTGGACATGATCCACCACCTGCGCGGGGCCCAGGGCTACAGCGATTCCAAGGGCATCTTCTCGGCCCGGACCGCGATCTCGCAGTACTACCAGACGCAGAACCTGATGACGATCGGCGTCGAGGACATCTTCATCGGCAACGGTGTCAGCGAACTCATTTCCATGACCCTGCAGGCCTTCATGGAGAACGACGACGAGGTCCTGGTACCCGCCCCGGACTATCCGCTCTGGACCGCCGCCGTCACGCTCACCGGTGGCAAGCCCGTGCACTACCTGTGCGACGAGGGACAGAACTGGTGGCCGGACATGGCCGACGTCGAAGCCAAGATCACCTCCCGCACCCGCGCCATCGTGATCATCAACCCGAACAACCCCACCGGCGCCGTCTACCCGCGCCACATCCTGGAGCAGTTCGCCGACCTGGCCCGCAAGCACGACCTGGTGCTGTTTTCCGACGAGATCTACGAGAAGATCCGCTACGAAAAGGCCCGGCACATCCATACCGCCTCGGTGGCGGACGACGTCTGCGTGCTGACCTTCAGCGGCCTCTCCAAGGCGTACCGCATGCCCGGGTACCGCGCCGGCTGGGTGGCAGTCACCGGACCGCACGCCGCCACCGCCGAATACCGCGAGGCACTGGAACTGCTGGCATCGCTGCGGCTGTGCGCCAACGTCCCGGCGCAGCACGCCATCCAGACCTGCCTGGGTGGGTACCAAAGCATCGAGGAGCTCATCAAGCCGGGCGGACGGCTGCGCGAACAGCGGGACCTGGCATGGAAGCTGCTGACGGCGATCCCCGGTGTTTCGTGCGTTCCCGCGGCCGGTGCCATGTACCTGTTCCCGCGCCTGGACCCCGAGATCTACCCGATCAAGAACGACGAGGAGTTCGTGCTGGAACTCCTGCGGGACCAGAAGATCCTGGTCTCGCACGGCACGGCGTTCAACTGGCCGACGCCGGATCACTTCCGTTTCGTGATCCTGCCGGCTGAGCGGGAGATCGAGGAAGCCGTGCGACGGATTTCGACGTTCCTCGCCGCGTACCGGGCCCGGGCGTAGCTTTCAGGGTTCCGGACCCCCAACTAGCTCGCAGTTGTTGTCGTTTTGAGGGCCCAAAACGACAACAACTGCCAGTCAGTTGGGCCTGTACCCTAGTCCCCCGCCGAGCCGCTGACTCGGAGCGCGTTGATGATCGCCGGGATCGACACGATCAGCATCACCAGGGCCCAGACCAGCGCCACGATCACAGTGATCAACGCCCAGAACTGGTCACCGATGGACACCAGCGGTCCCGGCAGGAAGCCGTGGATCAGGCCGAGCACCAGTTGCAGGAGTACGGACACCACCAGCAGGACCACCAGCCCTGTGACCTTCAGGAACTTCGGCTGGCTCAGGATCAGCAGCACCGCGAACACGGCCTTGAGCAGGAGCAGCAGCCCCAGGATCGCGGCCGCCTGCCCCGTGGGAAAGCTCCCCCACAGCGCCAGGTAGGCGAGGGTTCCGAACGGCGCGGCCACGAACAGCCCGAACATCAGGAACAGCTTCGCCATGGCCAGCATCGCCGCGAAGAACGCCGCCACCACCCATAGGAACGTCACAATCAGGGTCACGATTCCCTGGATCCGCCCGTAGAGGCGCAATTCCATCATCAGGCTGAGTCCCAGCATCACCACGGTGAACAGCAGCAGCCCGTCCAGGAACGCGAGGAAGGCGATCCCACTGCCGGGCGGGTCGGCGTCGGCCTTCTGCGTGTTGAGGAAGACGTCCAGCGGGACGCCCAGCTTGGCGGCATCGCCCGGGGAGACAGGCTCGACGGCGGTCCCGCCCAGCAGGAGCGACATGCCGATCTCCGCCAGGACGGCAATGGCGAACACCACGACGGCGGCGATGAAGAAAGGTTTGCGGATCGCCTCGGGCGACGGCCCGTCACGAAGTGCGCCGGTACCCGTGATACCCGGCAGAAAGCCCGGACCCCGCCTTCCTGCGGCCATGGCTCAATTGTGGCAGAGACGGGGTTTTTTGGGACCGGCTCTGGCGGGCGGAAACTAGGGCTCTTCGGTGCGGAGCCATCCTGAGGGATCGGGGGGATCCGGCCCAAAACCCGAAACTGACTCGCAGTTGTTGTCGTTATGAGCGCTCAAAACGACAACAACTGCGAGTCAGTTGGGAGCGCGCCCGGAGAACTACCCGAACGTCAGCTTCGGCGGCGCCTGGCGGAAGCCCTTGGTGCGGAAGGCCAGGAAGATAATGCCGACCGCCATCCAGCACAGGCCCACGATGAACGACGTCGGAGCCAGGGACGTCCACAGCCAGATGGTCAGGGCGAAGCCGACCAAAGGCAGCAGCAGGTACTTCACCGCAGCCGCGGCGCCCCGGAGCTTGCTGTCCCAGAAGAAGTGCTTGATGACCGAGAGGTTCACCATGGAGAAGGCGAACAGCGCGCCGAAGCTGATCATGGTGGCGGCCATTTCCAGGCTGAGCACGAGGGCCAGCAGGGACACGGCCGACACCGAAACTGCTGCCAGCACGGGTGTGCCGAACCGTGGGTGGAGCTTGCCGAAGGCGCGGGGCAGCAGGCCGTCGCGGCCCATGGCGTAGATGATGCGGCTGACGCTGACCTGGCTGGTCATGGCGGAGCCGATGCAGCCGGCCACGAACACGGCTATGAAGATGGCACTCAGGACGGGACCGCCCACCTTTTCCACGAGTTCGATGCCCGCGGTGTCCAGGGCCACGAAGCTGTGCCAGTCGGGGAAGACCATGCCTCCCACCCAGGCGACCACGATGAAGATGACACCACCCAGGACCGTGGTGATGACGATGGCGCGCGGGATGTTCCGCTGCGCGTCACGGGCGTCTTCGGAAAGGGTGGAGACGGCGTCGAAACCCAGGAAGGACAGGGCCAGCACGGCCGCGCCGGCGAAGATCGGGCTCGCTCCGTCGGAGCCGAACTCGAAGGGGGCCAGTACGGACGGCGCCGGGTTCCCGACGAGGTAGGAGATGGACAGCGCCACGAACACCACGATGATGGCCACGGCCATGGCCACGATGACGCCGCTGGACTTGCCCACGAACTTCACTCCCATGGCGATGAACGCCAGGACGACGACGATGCTCACCAGGGCGAAGACCCAGGCCGGGATGGCCGGGAACGCCGAGTTCATGTACAGGCCCACCAACAGGAAGTTGATCATCGGCAGGAACAGGTAGTCCAGCATGAGCGTCCAGCCGGTGACGAAGCCGAGATGGCCGCCGAAGGTCTTCTGGGCGTAGGAGTAGGCGCTGCCCGCGGCCGGGATCACCCGCGAGAGGTGGGCGTAGCTGAGGGCAGTAAAGATCATGGTCACCAGGGCCACCACGTAGGCGGCGGCCAGGTGCCCGTCCGTGATCTCAGTGACGGTGCCGAAGGTGGTGAAGACGGTCACGGGGGCCATGTAGCTCAGGCCGAACATGACAAGGGCGGCCAGGCCCAGGACCCGGCGCAGTTGGGGTGCTTTGGATGCGGAAGCGCCTGGCGCGGAAGCTGCGGCTACCGGGGCAGCCTTGCTGTTGGGGTTCGCGGACATTGGAAACTTTCGGGTGGAGGGCTCGCGCCCATGTTGGGGAGGGACGGGTTGGGGAGGGACGGGTTGGGACGGGCTGGTTCGGGGTGCGTCTAGCGCACTGACTGGGGCAGTTTCTGGAAGGTCGGGCGCCCGGCAAGCCAGGTGCCGAGGACCTCGACGCCGGCAATCCGCTCAGCGGGAACCGCCGCCGGATCTTCGGCCAGCAGCACCAGGTCGGCGCTCATTCCCGGGCGGAGAGTCCCCCACGTCCGCTCGGCAAAGGCCTGGTGGGCCACCCCGGCGGTGTACGCCGAAAGGGCGGTCTCGACGTCGACCCTTTCGTTGGGCAGCCAGCCGCCCTCGGGGAGGTGGTCGGGCGTCTGGCGGGTCACCGCCGTCGCGAGTCCCGGCACGGGGTGGTGTCCGGTGACTGGCCAGTCGCTGCCGAAGGAGATGGCGACGCCGGCGGCGGCGAGGGAGGCGATGGGGTACTGCAGTGCGGCGCGGGGTTCGCCGAGCCGCGGGATAGTGAGCAGGTTCATGACGTCGTCGGAGCAAGCCCAGAGCGGTTCGAAGTTCGCCACCACACCGAGCTCGGCGAAGCGGGGAATGTCCGCGGGGTCGATCACCTGGAGGTGGGCGATCACGGGGCGGCGGTCGCGCGGGCCGTTGCGGCGCTGGACTTCCTCGAGGCCGTCGAGGGCCATGCGCACGGCGCCGTCGCCGATCGCGTGCAGGTGCAGCTGGAAACCGAGCGCATCGAAGGCGGCAAGTGCGTCGTGCAGGTCAGCGGCATCCCAGTTCGGCAGGCCGCTCTCCCCCGGGGCGTCGGCGTAGGGCGCCAGCATGCAGGCAGTGTGGCTTTCGATGATGCCGTCGATGAAGAACTTGATGGTGTTCGCAGTAAGCAGCGGGTTGTCCAGCAGCCGGACCGTGCCGCGGGCGGCGTCGAAGGCTGCGGGCTGGTGGTGCCAGCCGGCGGGGTCGGCGCGGAAGGCGAGGTTGAGCCGGGTGGCCAGGCGCCCGCCAGCGGCCGCGGCCTCGTAGGCGGGCAGGTCATCCAGCTCCACCCAGGCATCCTGCACCCAGGTGACTCCCGCCGCGGCGTAGCGTTCGGTGGCCGAGGACAGCGCGTCAACCCGCTGCTGCAGGGAGAATCCGGGGGCAACGCGCGCCACGAGGTCGATCGCACCGGGTTCCAGGAGGGTCCCGAGCGGGGTGCCGTCCGGGCGGCGGGCGATCCGGCCGAGCGCCGGTTCCGGGGTGTCGCGGTCGATGCCGGCAGCCTTCAGGGCCGCGCTGTTGACCCACACGGTGTGGTAGTCCCAGGCGCGCAGCAGCACCGGGCGGTCGGCGACGGCGGCGTCCAGCCATTCGGCGTCGAACATCCCGCCGGGGGCGATTGTCGCGTCGTAGCTGGCCCCGACGATCCACTCAGCCTCCGGGTGGGCGTCCGCCCATTCCTGCACGGATGCGGCGATCTCCTCGACGGAACCGCAGCTGCGGATCTGCGGACCGAGGTCTTCCAGCCCGCCGTAGAGCGGGTGGGCGTGGCCGTCGGCGAACGACGGCGACAGGTAGCCGCCTGCCAGGTCCACCGTTTCGTCGGCCTCGCCGAGCAGCGCCAGGGCGTCCCCGCCCACCGCGGCGATGACGCCGTCGCGCACGGCGAGCGCGGTGGGGCGGACGGGGCGTCCGTCCGAGGAGGGGGCTGCGTTCCCGGGGCGTGCAGCGACGGTACCGCCGTGGAAGATGGTCAAGCTCATGCGGGCTCCAATTAAATTTAACGGGATTAAATTTCTTGAACCAAGGCTAGAGTGTGATTGAGGCAACAAGCAAGGGGCAAAGGAAAAAATGTCGGAAACGCTGGAACGCCGGGCCGGCAGGCCCGCCAAGAACGTCCTGAGCCGGGAGCTCATCCTGGCCACGGCCATCACCGTCCTGAACCGGACCGGGCCGGAGGACTTCACCATGGCGGCACTCGCCAAGGAACTCGGCGTCAAGACCCCCGCCCTCTACCACCACGTGGGCGGCAAGAACGACATCCTGGCCGGCATGCGACAGTTCGTCACGGCCGGCATCGACTACGGGGTGTTCAAGACCCTGCCCTGGGCTGAGGCCACCATGGCCTGGGCCCGTTCCTACCGCGCCGCCTTCGCCGCCCACCCGTACGCGATCTCGCTCCTCGCCACGGTACCGGTCACCGGCGCGCACCCCACCCTGGTGATGTACGAGGAAGTGTCCCAGGGTTTCAGGGCCGCAGGATGGCCGGAGGAGAAAATCGTCAGCGCCATGGTGGCCTTGGAGAACTTCATCCTCGGTTCAGCGCTGGATGCGGTGGCCCCGCCGGACATGATGGAACCCGGCGATTTCGCCGGCGAGGTGCCCGGTTACGCACACGCGCTGCGTGCCGGGGAAGGCGTGGATTCAACACTGTCCCGCGCGGACCAGGCCTTCGAACTGGGCCTCGCCGCGCTGGTGGCCGGCCTGGCCCTGCACAAGGCATAGGACCGCGAAACGCCCGGATTCCGCTCGCCCGGGGCCATGCGGGAGTAGCGTTTCCCTATGAGTGAGCAAAAGCCGGACGACGTCTACACACACGGCCACCACGAGTCCGTTGTACGGGCCCATGCGTCCCGGACAGCGGAGAACTCCGCGGCCTTCGTCATACCCCATCTCACCTCCGGAACCTCGGTGCTCGACGTCGGCTGCGGGCCGGGCAGCATCACCTGCGACTTCGCGGAGCTGGTCGCCCCTGCCCAGGTGATCGGTCTGGACCGTTCGGCCGATGTGGTGGAGCACGCGGCATCGCTGGCGGCCGAACGAGGCGTGGACAACGTCGAGTTCCGCACCGGCAACATCTACGACCTTGAGTTCGGGGACGAGACCTTCGATTTCGTGCACGCCCACCAGGTGCTGCAGCATCTGACCGACCCCGTGGCCGCGCTGCGCGAGATGCGCCGGGTAGCCAAACCGGGGGCGATCGTGGCGGTGCGTGACGCCGATTTCCACGGCATGAGCTGGTACCCGGAGGTCCCCGAACTGGACGACTGGATGGATCTGTACCAGAAGATCGCCCGCCGCAACGGGGCAGAGCCCGACGCCGGCCGGCGCCTGGTCTCCTGGACCCAGCAGGCAGGATTCACCGAAGTGGCGCCCAGCAGTAGCAACTGGCTCTACGCCACGGCGCAGCAGCGGCGCTGGCAGGCGCGGGTATGGAGCGAACGCGTGCTGCACTCGGCCTTTGCCGAGCAGGCCCTCGAGTACGGATTCGCCCAGGAAGCCGAGCTGGCCAGAATCGCCGCCGGCTGGCACCGCTGGGGCTCCACGGACGACGGCTGGTTCCTGATTCCCAACGGCGAGGTGATCGCACGCGCGTAGGCCCGGCGTCGGGCGGAAGATCGTCCCGAAAGTTTTTCGCGAACCGTCCCGCACGCATGTAGAAATCCGGCAGGCAGTTCCGACCCATCAGTGAGAGCACCCAATCCGGGGGCTCCTTCCCAAGGAGTTCGAGATGCAGTACATGATCATGATGTTCGGTTCCGCCGAAGGAATGATGGCCACCGCGGATCCGGAATGGGTCAAGGAAATGATCGGCTACATGGTCCAGATCGACAAGGACCTGAGCGAATCCGGAGAGCTCGTCTTCAACGCCGGCTTGGCGGACGGTTCCACGGCGAAACTGGTCAAGCAAACGCCAGACGGCGTGATCACCACCGACGGCCCCTACGCCGAGGCCAAGGAATCCCTGATCGGTTACTGGGT
>Ga0105246_10000378_pt1 | contig 23785 bp, 21 predicted proteins | sample KBSM64metaG_FD_99694 | JGI IMG/M metagenome (GOLD analysis project Ga0105246, IMG submission 99694) | Miscanthus rhizosphere microbial communities from Kellogg Biological Station, Michigan, USA - KBS M6-4 metaG | ecosystem: Host-associated > Plants > Roots > Rhizosphere > Soil | place... | reverse complement strand
ATTCATGAAGGGCATTTTATTAATGAAAATCTCGAAAAATACCGTTTTAATGGTGTGATTACATGGTGGCCGAAACTATCCCGTCTAACGCTATTTGGGATTAAATCAGATAGCTCAGGAGATAGGGTATTTAATCGTGCGCTGGTGCTGAAAGACGTTAGTCGTAAGGGAAACGTGGTGCATGGACGAGTGGCTGAATTAAATATTGCTGTCAGTGATCAGTTGCCTAAAGATGCCTTTCTCATCAGCGAAAGCAATCGCGACATGGCGTTGTTGTTTAAACCCATTGACAATGAGAGTTGGCTGGTCATGGTTAATGATAATTGGGTGATGATGTGTGAGTATAAATAGTCAGATATGGGAGGGGCATGGTAAGAAATTTCTTGGTGATCATGTTTAATATCTGTTGAATGATCTCTTCTTTCCCCTTTTTTGTTGATAATACATTTTATATTCTCGTGGCTTAATTTGATTAAGACCATTGCAGAACGATGATGTTGCCAAATTAAACAGCCGCTTAATGCTTAGACTTTAAGCGAGCTGCTGGCAAGCTCTATGAGCTACCTCGCTTCTCTTAAATCTTATTCCTTCTGAAAAAACGTATGTTCTTGAATCTTATCACCAGCAATAAACGTCTGGGAGATAGCCAAACCGGATTTGCTATCTGGATCAGTATTTCGACTTTCTGAATCGCTGTCCGGGCGCTTTAGGTGAATGATTGCCGAACTATAAAAAATACACCAAGTCTACCCGTCAGTTTTCCTACCTGTAGGACCAACTATGGCGTAAAACGTATTTACCCATAATTCATTTGCTTAGGGCTCTTTTTACGGTGGGGCAACCGCGTGAAGATGAGCAGGGGGAAAGGTGTCGTGCTGTATGAATCAAATAATTTATCGACCATTCATCGCAAAAGGTTCAGACGATGAGTCACCCAAGTAAAGCGTTGCCCAGGAAGTTAATGGCCGTTTTATTGATTTAATTCATTTTTATTTTACAAGGGTAAAGAGTATGCAGTCTTCTTCTTCGAAATCAGCACGCTACGATCGCTTCACGCGTATCCTCCACTGGGTAGTCGCCGCGGTTATTATTTACGCGATGAGCATGGGCTACATCTTGCACGCGCTTGAGGGCACGCGTTGGTTTACATTCTTCTCCGTACTGAATATGTCGCTTGGCACCATTGCGACCCCTATCATGCTGGTTCGCTTTATCTGGCGTTTTTTCCGCCCTTCACTGGCATGGCCTGCAAGCATTTCTCCACGTAAAAAGCAGATCGTGGTGTTCATTCATGAGGTATTTTATCTGACCATCTTAATGGTACTGGTGAGCGGCTTTTTGATGCTTCAAAAGGATTATCACCTGTTTGGCCTGTTACCAATCACTCGCCCGATTAACGTTACCGAGATTAATCAGTTTTTCTTCATCGTTCACCGTTATAGCTGCATTTTGCTGGGCACAATTTTGGTGATGCATGTGTCAGCGGTTCTGAAATATACATTTAGTGGTAAGCCGGAAATCCTAAGAAGGATGTTGTAAATCCGCAGCACCTTTCCCGGAGAACTGGCTTATGCCGCCCGTCAGATCCATTGCGCCCGGGGTACGTAAAATGGCCAGCAGGCAACGTGTCCGTTGACCATTAAGCCTTTGCAGACTGAGTTCTCGCTCAAAAAACGACTCTTCATTACTCGCAAGCCAGGTAAGAAAAGCAGCCACAAAGGGCTCATCACAGTGAGCTTCAAGCAGGGCAAGCGTGCTTATACTGCGGCTTTCTCCAGGAAAGAGTGCCGAAGTGTCACTTTGCCAAAGCAGCGTTTGGGCTGGCATGGCCAGACGAAACAGTATGCCATTTCCCGTAGGGGCAAAACGAGCCATCAGTGTTCTGACGCCCTCTAGCTGGAGCTGCTGTTGGATCATCCTTTCCTGATAATGATGCAGACAACCGGCAATTATTGCCGCAAATACCAGGAACCATTGTGCCTGCCATATGGCGGGCACTATGGCTGGCATTAGCTCAAAGAAGATACCTTCCCGCTGCAGGGTCGCCAGTACCACTATCAAATATTGCGCTATCAGAACGATTCCAAGCCCACGACCAGAAAGCTTAAAAACGCTTAATAACAGCACTGTAAGCTGAATAAATAACGGGTTAAGTCCCTGTAGCATTTGCCATACGGGCGTGAAAAAGAAGACTAACTGAAGCACCATATTGGCGGCAATAATGAATACGGTTCGCCCGTTCCCCAGTGACTGGCTGAGGGAAACGGGGGATTCACTGTGTTCGCGCAGAAACGGCAACAGGGCCAGTACCCCCGGCAGGGCTGCCAGTGCCCATGACAGGAGATGCATAGGTGCAACGGGATAGCCGGCCAACAACAGACAGGCGCTAAGCAGCGCACTTCCACAGAAGGTGCAGAATATGAGCAGCGCTATCCATAAAAGTTCACGGTTTATGGGGCTGTGAACAAAGGGTCGCCATAGCAGTGGTACAATGTAACGAAAAACGAGGACTACAAAGGGAAACACCACTATATCGAATACGGCAAATAAGGTAGCCAGTGAAAGCGGGCGCCCAATCCACACGCCAGAAAAGATATGTAATAACCCTGCTGTAGCGAGCCATAATGGCCAGTCCCGAACTGGCGTTAGCCAGAGCGCTGCAAACAGCAATGAGGCGGGAAACCACAATGTTGTCGAAAGGCTCCAGACGTCCCGGCTCTGAAAACTCAACAGTGCCAATATGCTGTACAGGCCTGAAAAAAGCACCCAATGGATAATGGTGCGCGTCATCAGTGCGAATCTCCTGCCATTAGTATTTCATTCATAGGATAGTTGATCATGCTAACGAAAAGCGCTAAGTAGACCGTGCTTATCCGCTGACATTTTTAGCAAATGTCGAACACTCATACTGCATTTAGCTGTTCAGAGGAACCTATGCTTGTCAGTTTCTTTATCTTATTAGGTGCCATTTTCGGCAGTTTTTGTAACGTTATAATTTATCGCCTGCCGAAAATACTTGAGGGTGACACGTTGTCACTGTCATGGCCTGCGTCTCACTGTCCGGACTGTAAGCAACCTATTAAAGCCCGCCACAATATACCACTGCTGGGCTGGCTGCTGCTGCGTGGCCGGTGTGCCAGCTGCGGGCACGCAATTCTCTGGCGTTATCCGCTGGTCGAAGCACTGTTGGCGGCCCTGTACGGGACGATTGTCTGGCAACAGGGCGTTACGCTACAAAGCTGCGTTGACCTTATGGCGGTGACCCTGCTGGTACCGCTGTTATTTATCGATCTGCAAACGATGCTACTGCCTGACAGACTTACGTTGCCGCTACTAGCGTTCGCGTTGTTGTTTGCTGCAAGTGGTTATGGAACAGTGATGCTGCCATCGGCGCTATTTGCTGCTGCTGCAGGATTTGGTATTCCCTGGCTCATTTCTACACTGTTTCGCCTGTTGCGTGGGCATGAGGGAATGGGAAGAGGTGATATGAAGCTTCTCGCTGCGTTAGGGGCATGGCTGGGGCCTCAGCCGTTACTGGATATTTTTGTCGCATCTACTCTGCTTGCGATTGCCGCTGCTCTGGTACTGCTGAGAATTAAACCCGGAGAGCCGTTTCCGTTTGGACCCTACCCAATTATTGCAGCGCTGGGGTGGCTCCTGATAATGCGCTAGGGTGTTATACAAAAAAGACACCGGCCTTTAAGGCGCAGCCGGTGCCAAAACGTCATCGAGGTCGTTATATTCCGCCCGTCATGCGGGCGGTGTCAGGGGGTATTATTGCTGTTTCCACAGCGCACTTTGGCCTGGAACAGTATTCTGAGCGATCCATTGGCTTGCTTTCCAGGTTTTACCTGAATAGCTCACCAGGTTGCCCCTTTCGTAAACCATAGTTGAAAGCCACTCTACCGGTTTAGCATTGTTATGAAGCTTCCAGTCTGGACCTTTGCCTGGCTCAGCACTGGTCCAGTTGCGGGCGATGTAATTTACTCCTTTCCAGCTAACGGTATTGCCTGCGGTATAGGTTTTACCTGCAACCCAGCTCGCATAGTCGCCTGTACCGCCGTCATCTTTTCCTGTGACCTTCAGGTTCGCTGTGCCTGTGGCTTTGCGTTCGCCGTTATCCAGCTCAGCGGTAACCTTCACCTGATAATCACCTTCAGCCAGGTTGGCCTTCACATTGCCACTTTGATCGATGCCAGCCACGTCGCTACCATTTTTAAGCAGTGACCATTTGTAACTCACGCTGCCCTGGCCGTAGTCGAAGTTAGCGTTGGCCGTGAATTTGCCGCCTTTCTCAGAAGAAATACTGGCAGGGCCGGTAGGTGCAACCTGTGGTGCAATCACGTTGACCTTCAGTGTCGCTTTGCCTGAAGTACCATTGGCGCTGGTGCCGATGAGTTCGAAGGTTGCCGTGCTGCCGCCGCTCACGCCGCCAGGTACACGAATCTGAGTTTTCGCCGCGTTAGCCGGACTTGCGGTAATGCGCGCGTCACCAGCGACATTTTTCCACTGCCAGTTCACACCAGACTTGTCGGTGCTGCCGGTAACGGCATAGCCATAACCTGTGCTGGTGGTAGCAATCGGTTCAAGCTTGTAACGGTCAAGACTAATAACTGGCGTTTCCGCGTTGCTTACGATCTCAATAGCATAGCCGTAGTTTTTATCGCTAACGAAGACCTGGTTGTTGCGTGGAAGCTGTTCGTTAAAGGTGATGGTACCGTCAGACTGCTTCTGACCAATCTGCAGTTCATTGCTGTGGTCACGGTTAAGCAGCTTGCCGAGTTCAATAACCCATTGGTTATTATTGATATTCTGGGCGGTAATAGGCAGATTCACATCGATGAGGTTGTCGCCACGGGTACCGCCCATCAGGCGGAAACGAACTTTTTCACCAACAGCGGGTTTGTGAGCGTTAGTGATAAAATCACCTTTTTGCGTCCAGCCGCTATCACCGCCTTCTTCCTCACTACCACCGCCGTCAGGAAGTTCTGAGCCGTCACGGGATTTGATGTTGACGTCGCTACAGTTGTAGAAACCTTCCCCCACTGCATCAATGCGTTGCCAGCGGGTAAAGATAACGGCTTTGCCGACGCGATCTGCCGGAATGGTGACATTAATGGTGTGGCGATCGCTTGAGTCCCCAGCGGCAATATTGAAGGTTTTCAGCAGTGTTACATCATTCCAGCCCAGGGCTTTTTTGGATGGGTCCACGTCTTTATTGTTGATGTAAAATTCAATGAATGACGGCGTATGCTTAGCGGTGTAATAATAGGTCATTGCGACATTGCCATTTGCATCCGGCTGAACGGTCGTGGTGGTCCAGTCTGAGCGAGGCAGGTTGAAGCCGGCATAACCAGGGTTGCTCCCACTGCACAGCATGCCGTCACGGACATCGGACTGTGACGCCGCGTGAGGGGCTAGGGCAAAGCCCGTGAAACCATTCCAGTTGTCGAAAGCGCCCTGAGCCGCAGGGCTGTTTTCAAGCGCGGCTCGACATGCTGCACTCTTCATTGATGGAGGGTTCCAGTGACCACCCTGAGAATGGCATTCATACTGGCGTGCTTTAGGGTTTTCCATTGCGCCGTGGCCGAATGCAGGGCCGGAGAGGGCAGACATAGCCAGACTACCGATAACGATAGCCAGGGCTTTCTTTTGCGTTAAAAGCATTAACATTTATCCTTGTTCAGATGACATCAAAATGACGGGATAACGTTAACTTTCTGGGCCAGTGAACGGTATGAGATTTCAGCATAACGCGTTGAGAAATTTCTATTTCGCATAGCCATTTATGGAGAGTAAAGGTTAATAAAGAAAGGTTGTTTATGAAGAGTGCCACATAAGGTAGTGTGTTATGGCATTTAACAAAACCCTTCATCCATGATGTCCAGAACGTTCCACCCTGATTGATAAGCGGGGGCTTCCTTTAATTGATGAGTATGATGTTTCTGAGTTTGCAATCACTTGTTCGTAAGAGCTAACAAAGCCCACCCCTGGTTATCTGAATGTAAAAGTTAAGAAGCGCGAGGATAGTGTGTATCAGGAGTGAGGGCTTACGGTGTGTCAATGCATATGTAAACGTGCTTGAGGTGTTCATTTATAATAAACTCACCGTTAAAAGGGAGAAGGTATAAAGTAAGACTTATTTCAGCAATGTTTCACCCTTCTGTCGCCTGAATGTATGGAGAAGTACGAATGGTTATTAACATTTTTCTTATAACCTGTTTAGCCTGCTGGGTTCTGCTTCAACTCGGGCTGGCTATGATTTTTAACCCCTTCCATTTTAAATGTTCGGAAATATATGGTGTATTTTAACGCTCTCCGGTTAATTTTTCACTTTCGCTATTGGACAAATTCAGTAATGACAGGCCTGTCAATTAAGACTGAGTCTGGTTTAAATTCAGACTCAGTCAGGTATCACCGACATTTTATAAACTGACAAACTTCACAGGGCCGGTTTTAACGTTATTTTAAATAAGCCTTATTTACAGCTGTTACCGGACGCGTTCTCGCCACGCCATGCTCCCCACAGCCCACCTTTACCCGGTTCTTCCTGGCCTGCATTCAGATACCACTGGTTGAGCCATATCTGACCGTTGTGGCTGACACGCGTGCATTTTACCGGATATGGAATGCGGGGGTTATAGGCACTTGCATCGTCTCCCGGAATATCAGGAATGTTGGCTTTATTGACTTTCACGGTGATATCGCTGAAGTCTTCTGTGCCATCCTTACCTTTAACGGTCAGGCGATAAGTCACTTCCCCCTCAGTACTGGCAGGGATTAAGGCTCGTGCAGTGGGTCCATCGACGTGGCGGACCCATCCACCAGCCTGTTTCTCCTGTAGCCAGAATGTGCCGGCTCCTTTACTGATGGTCCAGCGGTAGGATACTGCATTCTTACTGGCACTGGCATCAAGCGGGTAAGCACGAGAAGAGTCGCTGGTCGCTGTAACAGTAAAATCTTGCCCGGCAACTGCCTCTGGTTTGCCCTGAACGTCATCTTCCCTGAGTTCCATAATTTTCGCTATTGCTTTAGCCATGTCTGGATGGGTACCCACTTTAGCGGAATCTCCTCCAGCAAGTGGCGTGCCGGTTTCCTGGAGTATCTGGCGCATCTGAATGGGTGACACGGTGATGCCATGGGCTTTAGCAATACCGGACAGGCTGGTGACTACCCCAGCAATAATCGGGTTCGCAGATGAAGTGCCGGAGAATGTACCAGTATATTCTGCATTTTTAACATTGTGGAGGCCACCATAGCCCGTTGTCACAACATCCCAGCAACCCCAGCTTGCGCTGGTAACGCGAGAACCCCATGTGCTGAAGGAGGCTTTTTTACCGTTGTCCGCACAAAATGCACCGGCAATGATGGCCCCTGAATCTCGTTTTTTAACGTCGAATTTTTTGTTAAAAGCCGTATGATCAAGATTAATGTTGCCGTTACCCGCAGCCTGGATAACATGAACGCCCTTGTCTGTTAACGCTTTAATGACATCATAGTAGGCGGCGGCATTTTCCTGCGGTACGTAGCAGGCGGAGGTACAACCGGTGATCTCACCGCCGCCGGTTTGCATACCCATCTGCACTACGTCGCCTGCTTTGAGGCGTGGGATCATGTTGTAGAGGTTGTTGACCTGCCATTTTGCGTAACCCATGCGTGCATTCCAGCTTAATCCCCGGATGCCGGTGCCCATATCTTTGGCGGCCATAATGCCGACCGAGCTGGTGTCGTGATCCTCTCCTGTATAGTTTTTATCGCCTTCATGGAAGCTAACCTCGGGCAAGTTAACATGGTTACTGTTCCAAGGGTTATTTTCCATTGATACAAGTGATACACCGTTTCCGTCATTCCCTGCATATTGAGACGCACTGGCGCGGTTTACTCCACCCATATAGTAATTTGGTCGCTTCTCATCCGGTGCGTTGGCATAGTCCTGCTGGGAACGAAAGTCCGGTACGCTGGCCTTAGAGCTGTTATTTAATGCATAACTCATCCCGGAATCCTGTGGACGTTCAGCGGTTTCAAGTCCGCGCTCAAGAGAGACTGGAATGGATTCCGGATAGACCAGCTCAACATTATCTTGTTGTGCCATTTTCTGGATGACGTCATTGATATAGTCGATGTCATATTGCCGGTTCTCAGGTAATTCGAGACGTACATAGCGATCAAAGCCATATCGCTGGTTCAAGGCGGTCATTTCATTTAGTTGTGCGCTACGCTGATTGGACGCACTAAAAAGTGGTGAGACAGTTAATGAGGTATTACTCAATTCCTGAAGCGTAGATTTAGTTGATAGGTTAGTGTTGGGTTTTAATTTGACGATTACCGAAATATAAGCGTTTCCTTTCCATGCTTGTTCATATTCGGCGACGGGTTCGGCCATGGCTGAGAAATTGAATGATGCACAAATTAGTAATGCTAACGCCTTTATTTTCATTGAGAACCTTCCGTGATTAATAACTTTGAACGATTAATGCCGCTGGCACACTAGCGTGAATGGTTAAAAAAAGAATAAGAAATGTCTCTTCCAGAATAAGGATCGATCCTGTCAGGCAGGGAAGTGTCTACTCAGAGATTTCAGGGTTGGATTAATTTCCAGTTGTAAATGAAATAACCATGAAGTAATAAGTTTTATTGTTGACAATGTGATCCGCAATTAAAGCTCTGCACGTGGGTAGGTGAGGGCGTCATACGACATACTTTCTCCCTGACTATTATGAACTATTTCCCTTTAAAAGCACTATCCTGTTGGTATAATCAGTGTGCTGAGTAAATGACGCGATTGTGAGTAAAGATATATTTATTCTGAAAGCCCACAAGGCACTTAGTCACGCAAAATAATTAGCTAAAACTGGCAATGATTTGTTAGTGGGCCTTGAACGCAATGGTGCTCCCATCGCGCCGGGGCTTTATCTTTTATGAGAGTAAGGCCCAAGGGTGTTGATCATATTGAGGAGGGAAGAGGAGAATACAGAGTGAAAATGTGCGGTCTTATAATCAGTGTGATTAAGGATCTAAATGGATGACTGTTCGTAAGTCCCGCCACGTCTTTATGGGGAGGAGCAGCACTCTCTTTTATCGTCCACAAGCCGCAGGCATCGGTGCCTTTTGGTCACTGTCCACCTTAAACGTCCAGTCGTAATAGCTTTTAGCTTTAGAAAAGGAATCGGCGTCATGGCTGAAGCCCGCTTTACGACGTGGTTCACCTTTACCGAGACTTCGTACTCCAATCCAGCGCCCCTGTGGATCGTAGATAGCGCCCCACGTTTTATTATTTGTAAGCGGGTCAACCCAGGCCTGTCGCAGATGATAGCGCGGACGTGGCCCACGCTTATCGAGAGTTAACTGTTCGACGCGCACGGGAAAACAACCATTACCGGCAGCGCGGTAGGCAGCAATAGCCTGACGATATTGTTCGCCACGAAACAGAAGCTCTGCTTCCTGCCGTTCACGATGATGCATCTTCTCCGTGTCGAGGCTTTTGAGTAGCATCACTGATAGCACTGACAAAAAAATCAACAATAACAGGTAAGTGAAGCCGCCCTGGCGCTCAATAAGATTCATTATCTTCTTCCCTGGGGGACCCCGGCGGCTCCTCTATATCTATGATCTGCCCATCGTCATCGGTTTTTGCCTCCCAGACATCGCGGCGGTTGGTGACCGGGTCCAACGGCATTTCGCGCAGGTAGCCTGTATCAATAAGCTCATCCAGGCTATAAGGCCCCGAAATGCGGTCCCGACGGAAATGGTCTATGGCGCTACGCAGCGTATTCAGATTGTGCGCACGCACAACCACTTTTGCCTGGTCCGCGTGCTGAAAGAAACGTGGTGCTACCAGAGTCATCAATGTGGCGATAATCGCCATCACCACCAGCAGTTCTATCAGGGTAAAACCTTTTTCACCATTGCGCATAGGGAACTCCGTTCAGTCCGTTTGCCGTACTGGTACTACTGACATCAAATACATCTTTGCCACCGCCACTGAAATCGCCTGGCGGCTGTGTTGATGCCCGCAGTCGCCAGGTTTCCTCATCGCTACGTCCTGCGCAGTCGCAAACTGGATCCCTTGGAATACGCCGTAGAAAGTAAATTCGCCCGCCGTTGGGATTGGCGGTATCCACCACTCCATCGACCAGATGTTTCAGCGTGGGCGGATAGCCCGACTCGCGGGCTTTTTTCTCAATTCTTCCGTCCTCGCTTGCCTGATGATAGGCGTCAATAGCGGTACGCAGGTCTCGCAAAGATTCCCGCAACGCCGCCTCCTTTTGCTGTTGGTGATAGTGACGCACCATAGGCGTTGCGGCAGCGGCAAGCGTGCCAAGAAGTGCCAGAGTTACCATCATTTCTATCAGGGTAAAACCACGCTGACCTTCCATTACAGAGCACCACTCATCTGAACCGTATCGTCCAGCACTGGCGGCGGAAGCGTTGCGGCTCGGGACGGGAAATGTGCTGGCGGTGCGAGGTCCGGTGCGCTAAATCCTTGCTCATTGTCCGGCTCATTAAGGCCGCGTAACTGGATGCTATCGCCCGTGAGATCATCGCTGCCCATCTCAATCGTGCTGATATGGCTGCCAGGCAGGTCAAGATTACGGTTGATGGTTGGTGTAATCAGCAGGACCACTTCGGTACGTTGCTTGTTATGAGATTTGCTGCCAAATAACCGGCCAAGACCCGGTATTTCACTCAACAGCGGTACACCACTGTCATTCCCTGTTTCGTCCTGTTTAATCAGACCCGCCAGCATCTGCGTTTCACCGTTCAGGCTACTTAGCGTCGTGTTGGCTTCACGTTTGTTCGTGCGATAGTAGACGGCGTCTTGTTCGCCTTTCTCTGGAGCCCCCAGGCTGCTTAGCGTAAATTTCACATCCATGGTGATGTTGTCATCCATACTGATGTCTGGCGTCACCTCAAGCTTTAATCCTACGTCCTGATACTCAACTTTTTGCTGAGAAAATCCGTCCTGTACGTTACTTGTCAGTACCGGAATGGTTTCTCCGATATCAATCTGTGCTTTTTTATTGTTTTTAACTCTGATGCGGGGGTTAGCGAGCACGCGCGCATTGCCCAGCACTTTTTTCAGGTCAATAGAAAGATTGTCGATGTTGACCCGGACGTTATTGGCATCAATTTGTTTAATGGGTAATCCCTTTGGTGCACTTTTATCCTCTTCGTCCTTACCGAATCCGGCACTGATTTTTTGCGGCAGATTAACTCCCAGAGCTTCGATGTCACTGGAGTTGACTTCCAGCACCTCCACGGCAAGCGTGACTTCAGCTTCCGGGCGATCGAGGGTGACCAGCAGACGTTCCGCTTTCTCAACGCTCTCTTTCGAGCCGCGCATCGTTACGGAGTTGGTTCGCTCATCCACGTGAACATCTTTGAGTTTCACCATATTGCGTAACGCAACATTGACCTCTTTAGCTTTGGCATATCCCAGAAATACGGTTTTTACGACAATGTCGCGATAAATCTTCTCTTTCTGCGGCGTTGCCGGATAAATCAGAAGCGTATGACTATTAAGCACTTTCTTACGAAGACCATTAGAAAGCAGTAATACGTTAATAGCGTCCTCTGCTGTTGTGCGTTTGGCTATCAGACTGGCAGTCATGACAGGAGAAATATCCTTATCAAAAATAATATTGACTCCCGTCATCTGGCTGATGGAGTTGAAGATTGAGATAAGATTGTGTTCACGAAACTTAAGTGAAACAGGCTTCTTCAGCTCCCGGTTCAGACGGTTTTCAGGTTGGTTGATACGCGCGACTTCGCGCAGCAGGTGATCGCGCAGCGCTCTGGCTTGAGGCCAGTTTGGATCTTCTTCCAGCACCTGCTGAACTTTGTGCAGTGCCCGTTCCGGGTCGCTACTGCTGCTTTTTGTCGCTTGCTGGTAAAGTGCATCCAGCGCACGACGGGCGTCCATTTTACGCAGACCCTGCTGGGCACGTAAGTTGCCCGGTTCGTAGTCCAGAGCATTTCGCCATTGCTGCGAAGCCTGGGTGTAATTGTTTTGCCGGGCAGCCAAATCTGCATTTTTCAGGTAGTCATTAACCAGTTTTTCGGTGATGTCTGATTGTTCGGCGCGAAGAGCGATATCGTCGGGCGCTTCAATACGCTGCTGATCAATTTGCTTAAGCCGCTGCATCAGCACATTAGGGGGGGCCGTCACAGAGACTCTGACGGGGGAAGGTTTTTGTTGCGCACAACCGCTCAGCAGTGAACACACCAGGATGAAAGCAAGAGTGATTTTAGTCTTCATGATTATTGTGTAGGTTCCGATTGCAGCTCACCCAGCTCCAGCTTGCGCTGGGCGTGAGTAAGCAACCATTCAAACAGGAGGTGGTCTTTCTCCACCGCTTTTAATTGCCAGCCGCTGACCGGTTCACTTCCGATCCAGATTTTCTCTTCTGCCTTGCACTGTCTGCAAACAGGCCAGGTATCAACTCCGTTGGTCAATAAAATGACCCGCTGGTTTTGACTCCACCATGTCCCTAGTGCTTTAAACGGCAGATCAGGCGTGGGTTGTTCAGGCTCCACGTCTTGTGCCGGCTCTGGCTTTTCCGCGGAAGCGTTAACCGTTGGCTGCGGAAACAGATTGGTACGTGAGGGGGGCGCTGGAGTCGCCAGGCTATCTCTGGGCTTTGCCTGTCGCACTGGAGCGGATTGCTCAATGGGAGTCATCACGCCTGCTGGCTCCTCATCGGCAAGCTGGCTCCAGGCTACTGCCACAACGGTTGCCAGCAGAGATATCTGCAAATAGCGCGGGAGTTTCATGATTTCTCCTTAACCAGGCGCAGTTGTAGCGTGGCATTGAGCTGGCTTTCGGCAGGAGAGGCGCGGTGCAAAGTGACCTGCTCAATCCGCAACGGCAGCGTTCGGCTTAGCGACTCCAGTGCTTCAACCAGCGACAGGTAATCTCCCCGCAGGGGGATATCCAGCCGCAGTGAGGACTGCTCCCCAGTGTTTTCCAGCTGATAACGGCTGGCTTCGACATGGAGTCCATTCTGACTGAGTCTGCTGAAAATCAGAGCTACCTGTTGATACTCGCTCTGGCTGACGCGACTTTGTAACTCTGCCTGCTGGGTGCCCAACGGCAGTGGTGTTCGAAGCCTGGCCTGGATTTGCTCAAGGTTGGCCTGCTGATCACCGGTCTGCGGAACCATCACTCCCAGCCAAAAGGCAAAGAGCCCGCAAGGCAGGCAGCTGAGCAGGAGTGGTATTCGGCCTATTCGGCCGACAAGGGTCGCTGCCTGCCAGCGAAGCGCTCCTGCTTTATCTTCAAGGCGCATGGTGTGCCTCCGCACTGAAATGCACCTCCAGGCTGGCACTTAGTGGCCAGCCCGGATTGTTATTATTTGATGCACGATGATTTTCCAGCACGACACGCGCAGGCAATTGCTGCAGGCGATCGCTGAAAGCCAGAAGAGCATTCAGGTCGGTGGCATTGACTGCCAGACGAACATCCAGTCCGGATGCGTTGATATCGACACTTACCAGAGAGATATCTGGGGTTAACACGCTGCCGATGCTATCCATCAACCGGATGGCTGGTGGAATTGCTGCTGCCTGCCGGGACTGACGCAAACGGCGTTCCTGTGCGTCCTGAAGCAAGCGAAGCATACGCTGGTGGTCGGAAAGCTGCTGCTTTGCCAGTATGATCTGACCGTCAATTTGCTGATGCTGGAGCGTTTCCCGCAAGATTAATCCTGCTACCGGCAGGCAGAGCAGCCCTGTCAGTAACAATGCCCGGCTCGACCATGGAGCTGAAGGAGAAAAGAGGGGTGTCATACCATGTTCTCCTCTGGAGTAATGACTCGCGGTTGGCCGTCCCCGGTGTTCATTACATAGTGAACACAGTCATTCATGCCGCTTAACCGGGAAATAATCCGCAGCTGGGCATGCATCTCCTGTTCGGGTAAGTAAAGCGTACTGACTTCCTGCCAGTCGTTGTTCAGGCGGCGTGCGATACGGCAGTGATGAGTACCCAGTGTGACGAAAAGGCCCTTTTCCGGCAGTACCCGCCCGCAGTGCCTGAGCAATGGCTGGAATGGCGTAACCACCCCACGAAATCGAAGGCGCTCTCGTTGGGCTTTTTTGCGCAGCGTCTCCCAGCATTGTAGTTGCAGGCCCGCTACCAACGCCGGTTGTTGCCATCCGGCCGACTCAAAACGCGTTTGCCAGCCAGAGTCCTGGCGGACAGGGCCTGCATGTCTGCTTATCTGGAGCTGTGCTAATCGCAATAACTCCTGTGGCGTGGTAACGCCGGGTAGCCAGGGCTGTATCATGAAAGCCAGCTCGTCGGTATCAAGATGAAACGTCACGCTATCGCGCCAGGGAAGCGAAGCAGGACGTTGACCTAATAGCACTGCGAGCGTCGCCTCCAGAGGTTCACCGGCGGTACGTTCAAGACTAGCGAAAATGTGAGTTCCCTGACGCAGGCGTAGTGTGCGGGGCCAGATGTCACACTGCCAGGCGTTAGTGAGCGATGACACGGTTAACCTCCTCTAGGGTGGTTTTACCTTCTACTACCGCCCGTAAGGCTATGGTCGTCATAGGGACAAAACCGTCTTCAAGCGCCACCTGTCGAAGCCGCCGTAGTGGCGCACGGGCAAGCATTGCCTCCTTGATGCCATCACTGAAATGAAGAACTTCGGCCAGCGCCAGCCGCCCGCGGTAACCGCTATGGCGGCACGTATTGCAGCCACGCCCCCGTCGCCAGCGTGGCGTCAGGGGACTCAGCTTGTTGGACTGCCATGTATCAGGCATGCCATCCGGGCGTAAGGCGTCCTCACCGCAGTCGGGGCAAATCTGGCGAACCAGCCGCTGGGCAACCACTCCGTTCAGGGCTGAAATCAAGCTGGCGGGATCAACCTGCATGTAAAGGAAACGCTCAAGTACACTAAATACATCGTTGGCATGCACCGTTGAAAGTACCAGATGCCCGGTGAGGGATGCCTGGACGGCAATACCTGCTGTTTCTCCATCGCGGATTTCACCGACCAGAACAATATCCGGATCGTGTCGCAAGATGGCCCGCAGACCTCTGGCAAAGGTCAACCCCTTTTTGTCGTTGACCGGAATCTGCAGCACGCCATTGAGCTGATACTCAACCGGATCCTCAATGGTAATGATTTTGCTTTCGCCACTGTTCAGTTCACTCAATGCGGAATAAAGCGTGGTGGACTTGCCGCTCCCCGTGGGCCCGGTTACCAGTACCATGCCATGAGGAAGGTGGGTAAGCTGTCGAATAGCATTGAGTGTGTGGTCGTCAAAGCCAAGGGTTTCAAGTCGAAGATTCTGATCGTGAGACTTGTCCAGTACGCGTAGCACCGCGTCTTCACCGTGGATGCCGGGTACAATAGACACGCGAAAATCTACCTGGCGCTGGAGAATTAATGCCTTAAAGCGACCATCCTGCGGTATGCGTCGCTCGGATATATCCATACAGCTCAGAACCTTCAACCGGGATATGACCTGTTCGGCTTGCTGTACCCCTGCACAATGACGAATGGCATGCAGCACGCCGTCGATACGGTATTTGACCATTAGCCCATCGGCAACGGCACTCAGATGGATATCGCTGGCACGGCTTTGCAGGGCGTCATAAAGAGTGGCATTAACCAGTTTAATAACCGTATGCGTCTCGCTGGCAATGGCTGCTGGGGTAATTTCCAGCCATTGTGTTTCACTGCTCTCATCGCTAATTTGCTGTTCCAGCTGATCGAGAGTGCGTTGCTGTCTGCCAAGCTCGTCCAGTCTGGCGTTTAGCCTGGAGAGCGAGGCCAGCGCCGGAAGCGCATTGATATTATGGGCCCACTGGCGCTGAGCCATTGAGAAAGGATTGGCCAGTACAACGTGAAAATTTTCACCCAGATACAGGGGTAGCGCCCGCTGGCTAAGGGCCTCGGTCAGTGGAACACGAATAAAATCTTCGTTTTCCTCGGTGAAACTCTCTTCATGCAGGGGAATCAGCCCAAGTGCGTCGGCGACCTCCTCAAGGCGATCGGGAAAACTATCAAGCAGCTCCATGAGTGCCAGACAGCGGGTCTCTTCAGGAAGTGCAATGAGTGCATCGATATCATTGGATAGTGTAGATGAGTGCGTCATTACTGAAGTCCTCCTGCCAGCTCAAAGATGGGCATATAAAGTAAAAAGACCACCAGCCCGACGATGCCACCAACCACTATCATCAGGACCGGTTCAAAAATTTTGCTGAAGCTTTCGATGGCCCGCTCCAGTGATTCGTCATAGAACGCGGCAATTCGCTCACACATAGCAGGAAGCTCACCGCTGCGTTCGCCTACCTGAAGCAAGCGCGAGGCGACCGGCGTAGTGAGCTGCTGTGCCTCGAGCACGAGCGAGAGGGAGCCACCAGCGGCGACGTCGCGGATGACCTGCTCTATATGCATATGATGGCTTATCGGGAGCACGTCTCTGCTAAGGGTGAGCGCCTGAGGCGCAGGCAGCCCACCCTGCAACAGCAACCCCAGGGTGCGGTAAAAACGCACCAGAATGGCTAACTGATACTGTTGTCGTAACACTGGAAGTCGCAGCAGAGCGCTGACTAAACGCTGTCGCAGGCCAGGGCTTCGTACCGCCATAACTATTCCCGCAATCGCAGCAGCACATCCTGTGAGTAACAGTGGGCCATGGTTCTGCGTCAACTTGCCCCACCAGAGAATCAGCTGCGCGCTGGTAGAAGGATTCTTCATCCCTTCAAACACCACTGAAAAGCGGGGAATGATAAAGCCAAGCAGGAACACCAATATCGCCCCCCCAGCTGAGATGACTATCGTGGGGTAGAGCATCGTTGATTTAATACGCTTACGGAGCACTTCCATCCGTGACTCATAGTATTGAAAGCGCGTCAGAGCTACAGAAAGATGCCCAGTCTGTTCGGATGAAGCTACGGTATTGATAAGTAATGGCGGGAACAGACCGGGCAAGGTCGACATGGCATGAGATAGCTGCGCGCCTTCATACAGGCGGCTGACCAGAGTATCGAGCACCAGGCCTGAGGTACTGTTCTGGCTACTTTCGCGAAGGGTTTCTATCGCTTCAACCACGACCAGCCCGGCATCGAGCAGTGCTATCAGCTCCTGCAGGAAAAGATTTAATGGAAAGCGTTTATCCCGACGTGCCGGCCGTTCGCGCACACGCAAAGCGATACCGCCATAAGTGGCGACGCGGAGCGCGGCGTCTTCAGCTGAGCAGGCAAGCACTGTCTCATTGACACGTTTGCCTTCAATAAGGGTGATAACGTTATAAGTTTTCATGGCTGCGACCGTTTCAGGCTCCGCTGTTTCTTAAGACGGATATAGTGCGGAGCCACTTTTTTTATGTATTGTTGACGAAGTGCGCGGCGCTTTGGCGTATTAGCTGAGCCGGCGTTATAAGCGCCAACCGCGTCCCAGTTATAACCGAACCGCTGGATTTGACCTGCCAGGATCCACGCGCCGGCCATGACACTTTGGCAGGGGTCTGTGATCAGATCTTTTTGACTAATACTAAATTTGCGCAGCGCCTCGAAGTGGATGCTGTTAATCTGCATCAAACCAACATCAAGTGAGCCATTACGATTTTTATTCATGGCTGCTTCATTACCATTTGATTCCACGATAGCAATGGCCTGCAATAATTCAGGCTCAATGCCATAGCGAGCACCCGCATTCTCCCAGCAGGTAGCATGCGCAGAAAATAACGGGAGCAAAAGAATTAATAATATGGCGCGTAACATCTTCAGAATCCGTAGATAATGGTTTTGCCTTCTTTTCCACCAGACATAATATCGACTTCATTAATTGAATCTTTTTTTCTGGTTGGGTTATGCCACTTATAGGCATTACCCCACGGATCCATAGGTACCTGTTGACTTAAGTAGGGGCCGTTCCAGTTTTGAACCCCGGAAGGTTTTTCAATCAGCGCTTTCAGACCTTCGGATTCATTGGGATACCTGCCGACATCAAGACGATATTGAGACATCGCATCAGCCAGTGAACGCATCTGACGCATTGCGGTTTTCTCTTTCGCTGAATCGACATTCGAGAAAACCTTTGGCCCGACGAAGCCAGCCAGTAACGCGATAATCATCAGAACTACCAGCAATTCAAGTAAGGTAAAACCACCCTGCGAACGCATCTGTTGAGCATAAATTTTCATTAATAACACCCTTCATCAGATAAATATAATTTGTTAAAAATGAATTTTCCCTGAAAAAGGCATGATGAAATAGGCGTGGGCTCTTTCCCGACAGGAGAAAAAGGATAAATGCATTGAGAAAAGTCTCGTGACTACCGGGTAAGAGAGGATTCTTATTTATGATGGACCATTCCTGGTAAAGGGATACTATTTCCGTAAGGATCTATTTTTTAAAAAAAGGAATAATACAAACTGAATATGATGTTAAATTTTAAATGGAACACTTGGATAAAAATGAAAAAGTTAACGTTACCTCTATTAATTGGCGGAGCGCTACTGGCACAGTCGGCACTCGGCGCTGACACCCCACGTGCGGTCTCCTATTTAACGTCCTGGGGTGGGGTGGGCGTTGAGTCCGTTGAAACCCTCAAGGAAGTCACTGCCAATACGCTGCTGCTTTCGTTTGGAGGCTGGGATGAAAATGGCAACATTTCAACTTCAGATAATATTGCGGCGATGCCGAGTTACGACCCGTGGTTTGTCCAGGCCTCCGCCTACAGTGCATGGAGCCAGCTGAAGCTTGAACAACCGAATAAAAAAATCATGGTAGCGTTCGGCGGTGAAAAATATGAGTCCATATGGTCGTATCTGGAATCGCCTCAGACGCGCGAAAACCTGGCGCAGAATATGGTCAAACTCCTGAACACCAACTTCCCGGTCTATAAAAAGAACCTGAAGCCGGGAGAAATGGTTGGTGAGTGTTTGTATACCAACTGGGAAGGCCAGTGTGATATGGGCGTCAACCAGCTGGCTGGCACGGTACAGCTTGATGGCGTCGACTTTGATTTTGAAAAAGTGGCGCGCCTGACGCCAGAAGAGAACGACAACGTACTGGCAGTAGCGAAACGCGTACGAGAATTGTTGAATGCCTCAGGCAGTAAGAAGCTTATCAGCCTGACCACATATCATGTGGGTGCCGATCCTGATGCCTGCCAGTCAAATCAGGTTACTGATAATTGTTCTTTTATTGAAGACAGTCGCTCAAGTCATCACGGTGAAGCACTGCCGTTGCTGACCAAGGGCAAAGATGTTTTCGACTTCTTTAATGTCATGGCTTATGACGCGGGCACGCGCTTTAAATATGATGTAGCTATGGCCAATTATGCCCGTGCAATTGGGGACAAGAAAAAAATTGTGCTGGGTCAAACCATAAATGATCAATGGGGACCGGAAGGCCGCTTCGTTGAGAGCCGCGATACTAATGTCAAACGTGCAGGCTGGCAGGCAGAGAACGGTTACGGCGGTTTCTTTATCTGGACACTGGGTTATAACAATCAGCAGCTGTCGCTTTCCCAGCAGGTAGATTACTTCAACGAAATGAAAGATCGCGCGGACCAGATGACGGGTGATCGTCCTGACGTTGATGATATCGCACCAACAGCCCCAGCAAACCTGAAAGCCACGGATAAGGGTGACATCATTACTCTGACATGGCAGCCCTCCAGCGATAAAGTCGGTGTGACAGGTTACACCATTTTCCGTAACGGCATCCAGGTAGGTACGGCAACGGATACGCACTGGACAGATACCAATATTGAGCTGGGTGGTGTGATTTATCGCTATACCGTCAAAGCCCATGATGCAGCGGGCAATCTGTCCGACAGCAGTAACACAGAGGAAGTGCAGACCGGAGGAGTGAGTGACGAAGCACCTGCGGCCCCGGCAGGCCTGAGTCTGGTCTCCGCCGGTGAAACCAGCCTGAGCATTAAGTGGGATTCCGTTTCCGGAGCAGTGAAATATCACGTCTCGCGCGATGGCATGAAGATCAGCACTGTAAATAATACGCAGTTTTCCGACAGCGGCCTGACTGCTGAAACGGAATACCGTTACACCGTTGTGGCAGAAAACAGCAAAGGGAAAACATCACTGGCGAGTAAAGTGCTGAATGCCAAAACAAAGGCAAGCGTCGTCACGCCTGAACCGGAAGGTGAGTGGAAAACGGGTGTTACTTACAAACCTGGCGACTTAGTGAGCTACAAAGGCAAAGAATACCGTTGTCTCCAGGGGCATCAAGCACAATCTGATTGGTCACCTGCTGACGCGCTTACACTCTGGCAAATGATCCCTTAACCCTTTTCATCCTGATATTGGCCTCTGTCCAAAAGCAGAGGCCGCAATAAGGACAAAATAACACCATGAATAAAAATCTGAGAATGATGGCTCTTTTCCCGCTGGTTCTGTTTTCTTCCATTTCAATCGTGCAGGCCAGCGCGACAATTGCGAAACATGAACATCATAACGCTGATGCTGTCTCTCATCAGGCGCAGGGATGGCGCGCATTGGTCTGGGAAGCACAGGGGGGGGAGTTGAAAGTTACCAATACCGGCGAAGAACCGATTCATCTGGGCCGGGACGTAAAACTCATGCCTGATGAAATGCCGCTGACTTTACTTAAAACCACTCTTCAGCCGGGGGAAACGCTACAGGTTTACGGTGCCTGTCCGGAGCATCTGCCGTTGCAAAAACAGGTTATTATTACGGAAGGGAATAAAGACGGAGCACAGGGCAAAGAGCACTTGCTACCACTTAATCACTAATATATTAAAACCAGAATAAAAGACATTATCTTTCATTCTGGTTTTATTTTAAATGCTAATTGTTTTACGACGCATCATTCTGTTTGATATCACAGGATGTGTTTTTATTACACGTCGAAGTCCAATAGTAATTTTTAATAAAAAAGCTAAAGAGAAGCGGATGATTATTCCTAACTTAAATATAAATAAACTCGCCCGATTGACTGGCCTGATTGCCATTAATATTGCAGTATTATTCAATCCACAATGTGTTTTTGCCAGTAAAGATGCCCCCCATAAGGCAGCTCAGTCGGTAGAATTTAAAGTTCTCTCTTTCAATGTGTGGCATGAAGGAACGCAGGTCAGTGGAGGATATCAGGCAATTATTAATGAAATTGAACGATTGCAGCCTGATTTGATTTCTCTGGCTGAAGTAAGAAATTATAGCGATGATTTCACCAAAAGGCTTGCCAGTGATTTAGCGAAGCGGGGTCTGAAATACAATACTTATCATTCATCACGAGATGTCGGTATATTGTCCCTTCATCCCATTGATAGCTGGAGAGATTTAGACTATTTTACTCGCGCAACAATCAACATAAAGGATGCCCGCGTTGTCTTTTATAGTGGTCACCTGGATTATCAAAACTATGCCAGTGTTCTTCCTCGCGGATATGATGGCAACAGTTATAAAGAAATTACACCCGTTATTGATGCCCCTTCTGTCTTAAAAATGAATAACAATTCCAAACGACCTGCGGGTGTTAAACAAATGATTGAGGATGCAAAGCAGGAAATCAATCAGGGGAAAATGGTTATTGTGGCAGGTGATTTTAATGAACCTTCGCATCAGGACTGGACTGCGCGTGAAAAAGATTTATTTGATCATAATGGTGCCATCATTCCCTGGACATCAACAAAGTTGCTAACTGATGCCGGTTATCTGGATAGCTGGCGTACATTATATCCTGATGCTTCCACCCATCCCGGATTTACCTGGGTGACCGGGGAAAGCCGTCAGAAAAAACCTGAAGATGTTCGCTGGTTGCCAAAAGCAGATGAACGCGACCGTATTGATTTCATTTTTTATCATCAGAATCCTGATATTGCGTTAAACGACGTTAAAATCTTAGGGCCTACGTACAGCGTAATAAGTGATCACTACGGTAGCAGATGGCAAGAAGAAAATGGGGAGGATAGAGAGCAAATTATCTCTCCTTTAGGATTTTGGCCCTCTGATCATAAAGCCGTATTAGCCACCTTTACCTTAGAAGAATCAGCACAGGCAGAAAAGCCCGTTGCTGTTGCAGGGCATAATTTTAATGTTACAGGCACGACTGACGTCTCACGGGCATATGAACTCAACGGCAGTAACAGCAAAAATGCCGTTTCTTATCACTGGAGCATTGTTAATAAAACAGGCAATTTCTGGCTTCAGGAAAAACATGCAGGCCCATGGGTCAGTACCGTGAAGCAAGCTAAGGCGCGCGCTCTTATACCGGCTAATACAAGTGGCGAAGTCACCTATCAGCTCGTTGTCAAAGATAAAGCTGGCGTTCCAAGTGAACCATCCACAGTCACGGTCAGGGTAGATAAGGCAGAACAGACTGATAACGACCAGGCATTTATCAATTCGGCCACACTCATCAGCCAAGATCGGGAGCAGGGCGATACGGTCCTTTTTGAGCGCACAGTTAGCGCATCAGGTAAGCCAGACAGCCATGCGCAGTACTTCTGGACGCTCCCGGCTGCGCCGGAAGTAAGTGGCCAGGCCACCCGCACGCTTACCCTCCAAAAAGGAGACAGAGAACAGCAACTGTCAGGCTCAGTGCGTATTGTTGCAGGGAAACACAGTCGCATCCTGAAACTTATCTTTAGCGTACCCGCTAAAAATAAGCCTGGGCAGGATTATGCATCCGCCTACAGCAAAAACCAGGCGTACCCGACGAAATGCACACGCGTCAGTCACAAGGGGCAAATCTGGCATAACCAGTGGTATGTGAACGCGGGACAAGAGGAGCCGGGTAGTAACGGGGCGTGGGGTGCCTGGCGTGTGGAAGGTGCCTCAAATAATAGCTGTCGTTAGACTGTGTCAGTTACCTGGCTTGACAAATTAATCATCGAATACTTCAGGGCCCTTCTCAAGTATTAATGAAGTGAATGTAGGCATCACGATATGGTAAGAGCCCTGAACCCCTTCATACAAATCAATAAGTAATTTACTGATGCATTAACTTATTTTTGCCCCCGTATTTGTTGCCGGAGCGTTAAGCTCTGGCAACCCTGACTATCTCATACCCTGTTGTATCGGCAGCTTAATAAGAAGGCGAGAAGTTGCCATAATTGCCTGCAATTTTAATGTCCGCCCGCAGGCGAAAACGTTATTCGTGCAGGATGACTTAATTCGCAAGCATGTAACAGAACGTAATTGAAAAGTTTTTTGTATGCGCTTATTTTAGAGTGAAGTTATTGGCTTTCATTTATAATATTTAAGGGGCGTGATAAAATGTGAGGAAATTATAATGTACATCTTAAGAAATTTTTTTTAGTGTATGTGAGCGATCTTTAAAAATGTAGATAATTGAAATGTCAGTGATTTCAATGCAACGAAAAGCTAGAGTTAGCAGGCTGGGAGAACCGCGTACTGAATCAAAATTATTATCAAAGATAAAATTGAGTTTTACAGACGTTGATTTTATCTAAGACTTGCATTTCCATCAGGTATATCAAATGTATTCCCCATGAAATTAGTGTGGGGTTTATTGCTGGTTAGTTTAACAAATGCATAAAAATCACTACGGTAGCATAACATACTGACATAAATAATATGGTTTTGTTGTTTCGTAAAGAAAATTTCGTTTCTTTTATTCGGGAAGAGAGGCCTTCTGCATTTTTTGTTTGCGGGGGCGTCATATCACACCAGTTTTTTTCTTCCAGCATTCTTCGCAAAGTTCTGAGTTTATGATAATCGCGGGCAAACAAAAACAAAGCCAGCGAAAAAAACGCAGCCACTGTTAAAAATGCAACGATATCAATCATTTTTATTGTTCTCCGGTTATGTTAATTTTTAT
>Ga0105246_10000377_pt1 | contig 23801 bp, 24 predicted proteins | sample KBSM64metaG_FD_99694 | JGI IMG/M metagenome (GOLD analysis project Ga0105246, IMG submission 99694) | Miscanthus rhizosphere microbial communities from Kellogg Biological Station, Michigan, USA - KBS M6-4 metaG | ecosystem: Host-associated > Plants > Roots > Rhizosphere > Soil | place... | reverse complement strand
CGGAACAATCATTGTTCGATACGGCCAGAATGTGCGTGACGTCATTGAGCGGGCCAAAGCCAAGTTGGAAGAAGTGAAGTCCAGCCTGCCACCCGGAGTCGAAGTGGTTACGACTTATGACCGGTCCGATCTCATTGACCGGTCCATCGACACGTTGCGCCATACGCTCGTCGAAGAGCTGCTCATCGTCAGCATCGTCATTCTTATTTTTCTTTGGCACCCGCCAAGCGCGATCATTCCGATTCTCACCATCCCCATAGCGGTCATCCTGGCGTTTATTCCGATGCAGGCGATGGGCCTGACAGCAAATATCATGTCCCTCGGCGGGATCGCCATCGCCATCGGCGCGATGGTTGACGCGGCGATTGTTGTGGTCGAACAAACCCACAAGAAGTTGGAGCAATGGCAGGTCGATGGTCGTCCTGGTCCTGTGAAGCAAGTGATCATGGACGCGGTGAAAGAGGTCGGAGGGCCAAGTTTTTTCTCTCTCCTCGTGATTGCAGTGTCCTTCATGCCGATCTTTGCCCTCCAGTACCAGGAGGGAAGACTGTTCAAGCCGCTTGCCTTTACGAAGAATTTCTCAATGATGATCGCGGCGATTCTGGCGATCACGCTAGTTCCGGCGATCATGCTTCTGTTTCTGCGGATCCGCGAATTTCAGTTCCGCCCGCGATGGCTCGCCCGCATCACCAATGCTGTGCTCGTAGGAAAGATTCACAGCGAGGAGAAGCACCCGATTAGTCGGCCATTAATGAAGCTCTACCACCCCGTGGTGCGCGCGGCTCTGAAACTGCGCTGGTTGGTCATCATTATCGCTATCGCTGTCGTCGTAGCTACGATTCCGATCTACCAGCGGCTTGGTTCTGAGTTCATGCCGCCGTTAAATGAAGGCTCGATTCTTTACATGCCGATCACGCTTCCGGGGATTGGAGTCACCGAGGCAGGTAAGTATCTACAGATCCAGGACAAGCTCATCCGGCAGTTCCCGGAGATCCAAAGTGTTTATGGAAAGATCGGCAAATCGGATACTGCGACCGACCCAGCTCCGATGAGCATGGTGGAAACCACTGTCGTTCTCAAGCCGGAGAGTGAATGGCGGACCGAGCATAGAGCGCGCTGGTATTCCAGTTGGGCCCCGTCGTGGATGAAAACACGGCTGACGCGGTACTGGCCGGAAGAGCAGCCAATCTCTTGGGAAGCGTTGATCGAGCAGCTTGATCGGGCCGTGCAGATTCCCTCTTTCGCCAATGCATGGCTTTTCCCCATTCGCACACGTATTGACATGATCACGACTGGGATTCGTACACCGGTCGGCGTAAAAGTAATGGGACCGAAGCTGGAAACGATCCAGGAGATCGGCCTACAGGTGGAGCACGCTTTGCAGGGCGTCCAGGGAACGCGCACGGCATTCTTCGAACGAGTCACAGGCGGCTATTACATCGATTATCAAGTCAACCGTGAGGAAGCCGCTCGCTACAATCTCAGCGTTGCTCAGGTAAATCAGATCCTCGAATCCGCCGTGGGCGGAGAAGAAGTCACGACAACAGTCGAGGGCCGGGAGCGTTATCCCGTCAGCGTTCGATACGCCCGTGGTCTTCGCGATGATTTATCGAAGCTAAGGCGAATCATGATTCCGACTTCGGACGGAGCGCAGGTCCCGATTTCTCAAGTGGCGACTCTGACCGTGCGCAGCGGAGCACCAATGATTAAGAACGAAGAAGGATTCCTGGCGGGATTCGTCTACGTCGATACCACTGGCGTCGACCTTGGCACCTACGTTCGAACCGCCCAGCGTGCAGTAGCGCAAAATGTCCAGCTCCCTCCGGGATATCAGCTTGTCTGGAGCGGCCAATACGAATACCTTCAGCGAGCTACTGAGCGGCTCCAAGTTGTCGTGCCAATAACGCTTCTGATCGTTCTCCTGCTGCTGTACTTCAATACGGGTTCGCTAGCAAAGACGCTCATCATCCTTCTGGCTGTACCGTTTTCTGCCGTGGGCGCAATTTGGTTCCTCTACTTCCTCGGCTACAACATGAGTGTCGCCGTCTGGGTAGGGCTGATCGCGTTGCTCGGCGTGGACGCGGAAACGGGTGTGTTCATGTTGCTGTATCTGGAGCTTGCATACGAACAACGAAAACGATCTGGCCTGATGCGAAATATGGATGATCTGCGCGCCGCAATCGAAGATGGCGCGGTCAAGCGTCTCCGGCCCAAGGTCATGACGGTAGCAGTGATGTTTCTGGGTCTAGTGCCGATCATGTGGTCGCACGGCGCTGGTTCCGACGTGATGCGGCGTATCGCAGCCCCCATGGTCGGCGGCATCCTCACATCGTTCTTGCTGGAGTTGTTGGTCTATCCGGCGGTCTACCAAATCTGGAAGGGCTTTGAGGTCCGCAAGCTGGCCAAGGAGGTCGTATGACGCTGTTAAAGGTTTCGCTTTTTGCTCTGGCGGCTACGATGATCGTGCTCGGAGCGCCACAAGAGGTGTTTGATCTAACCCTTGAGCGTGTCCGGCCGCTACGCGACCAGCCGGGGGATCTCCACGTTGACGCCCAGGGCGTTGCGTTTCGCTCCAAAGATGGCAAGACGAACATCACTATCAAGATGCAGGATTTGCGCGAGGCGAGCGTGGCCGATCCGCATGCTCTTCGTTTTGAAACCTACGAAGTTGAAAAGTGGAAGCCCATGGAACGGCGCGCATACACATTCCGAGCTTCACCAGATGCCCCGCTTGATGCTCTGGCTCAATTTCTCGCGACTAAGGTACATCGTCCGGTTGTCGGCCACTACTGGCAACGGTCACAGTTTGAAGTTCCCGCCTACCACAGGCGGACTTTCGGAGGAACCAATGGCACGCTTCGCATCGGCGAAGACTCGATTCAGTATCTAAGCGATAGACCCGCCGACGCCCGAACCTGGCTCTATCGGGATATCGAAACGATTGGCCGACCCGACGCATTCCGCTTCCGCGTGACGACGAATCGCGAGACGTATGTCGTCGAGCTGAAGGACGAGCTCCCGGCAGGGGCATACGAGCTTGCGTGGAGAAAAGTCTACAACCTCGAAAGGAGTAGCCAATGAATCATTAGCGGTATGAAGTGGCGGTGAGGGACGTTGGACAGTCTTACATTTGAGTGTTAAGAAAGGTAAAAACTACATGACAACTCGAAAGAACATTCTAGCGGCGGTACTGGGACTAGTATGCCTGTTCGCCGTAAACAGCTTTGCCCAGGACAAGGCCAAGGGGAAAGCCAAATCGTACACATTTCACGGCAAGGTTACGGCGGTCACGGAAAAGGGACTGACGGTCAACGGTGAGAAGGTGGAGGGCTGGATGGACGCCATGACTATGACTTATCCCGTCGATAAACCTGATGTTTTGAAAATGGTGAAGGTGGGAGACCAAATCATGGCTACCGTCTACGAAGGCGACATGACACTTCACCAAGTGATGACCATGCCTCCGGATAAATCGGGTAAACAGAAGTCAACGAAATGAAATTGGATAGAGCGGTGCTCCGTGTCCGCGCATCGCTCTTCTTGCTCGACGGGGGGCGTATCGGTCCAACTGCACCGTCGGTCGTAGGCGACTCGGCGGCCTACGGAAGTATTACCAGTGCGCCGCATGAATCTTTTTTAGCAAACGCGCTGCGAGCCTAGCGGAAAACCAGACCTTACCTGCCGGCGACAACTCTGGACTCGACTCCCAAAAGCTGCGCCCGGCATCACGACTAGTCCCATCCGGAATAAAACCGTAGAAACAGAGTCTTCATGGACAGAGAAAGCGGGGAACGATCGAACAGCCTGTTAACCGGGCACGGACACCGCGCTGGACGGCCCAAAGACTGTTGGGCGCCTCGAATTTATTGAATAGGAGACAGCTGACTATGCTACTGAAAAATACAATCGTCGGAGTTATTTGTGGGGCTACTCTCGTATCACTGCCGGCATTCGGTCAAGAAAACCCAATCGCCAAGGCCGACGTCAGCATTCAGGCGTTCGTGCCCTTGATCGAAAACACGAACGCGCAAGGAGTGCAGCAAAGCTCGAGCACCAATTATGGCCTCCTGGCAGGCTACCGCTGGTTCTTCGATAAACACAGTGGCGTCGAGCTGACATACGGCTTCTCGCGCAACAGCCAAAACTACAATCTGGGAAGCGGGTCACTCGGAGTACAAAACAATTCCCATGAGATGTTGGCGGCGTATGTATTCCGGTTCCCGGCGAAGCATTGGTCGCCCTTCGTGCTGGCGGGCGCGGGCGCTCTCGTATTTGATCCCAGCATCGTAGCAGGCGGGAGCACGCAAGCCAGGCTGGGGTACGTGTACGGCGGCGGCGCCGACTTCAATCTCAAAAGTCGATTCTTCCTGCGAACCGAATATCGAGGAGTCTTCTACAATTCGCCGACTTTCGATATGGTCGGCCTGAACGGCCTGGACCGGTTTACACATCGTGCTGAACCCTCGATCGGATTTGGATACCACTTCTAGAGATGAACGGTTGGGCGCCACACGAACAAAAACGAGGAACAATGCTACGCTCCCGCATCTACAATGGCAGATCCATACTGTGCTTGGACCTCGCCGCACCCGTGACCGATCTCAGTCTGACCGCGATCGACGCAGCCGACCACCCCTTATTGAGTCGTGACCAAGCCCGCGGCGTGCGCTTTGTCGGAAGCTGCGAGCCAGCGCGGACACCTAAGATATGCGGGCCTTGCGCCGTATGGGTCTCCTTGGATGCCAGCCAAGACTCATAAAGGACGGCGACTTGTACGGGTTCCGAACAGTGTCTACCGCGATTCTTTTCTTGCTTCTCTTTCAGGCTGGGACTGCGCATCCTATTTCACCGCCGCAGGTACAGAAGTCTCAGAAGTTCCTGGAGGAATCACCACAGGATGCGTCCGCCTATGAGGAGCGCGAGCTCGTCCGGCGTCTTAATACGCTCGCAAAAGCTTTGAATGCCTTTGCCACGACTTACGAAAACGGCCAAGTCGACTTGAACGAAGTGAAAGCGGTTCGGAAGGCGTTGCATGAGTTGGAGAGGTCTGAATTGTTCAGACCCCAAAAAGCGAAATGACCGCGGCGCCTGAAAACTGGAGATCGATGAAATGCCCTGTGAGAAATGGTCCTCGATTCTCTGCTGGTACCGCTGCGCTGTTCGGATCTACAGCAGTGCCGCTCGCGCCCTGGACCCCGGGGGGACCGCCGAATTTCACACAGCGTGGGAGCGGTCAGAGGAGGCCCGCAAGGCCTGCGACAGATTCCGTGCAGCCTTGCTGGAGCATGAGCATCGACATGGCTGCCAAGACCAGGCAGGATTAGAATCGTCAACGGCGATGAGACACGGCTGAGCATGACGGTGGCAGCCATTCGCGGTGGGAGGAGAGGTCCTGTTGAACCATACGGTTAGCCAGAACCGCCCGCATGGCTTTGGCGGCTGCTATCTAGTCCGGGAATATAATCGCCGCGATCGGAGTCTGGTGTAATAGGCGGGGCCGATTGACGTCACAGGAGAAGTTATGCCGTTTCGAGGAGCAGATTTCACCTCATCTCAAGTCGGCGTACAACCTTGCCCGATGGTTGACGCGAAGCCATGAGGACGCGGAAGATGTGGTTCAAGAGTCGTTTCTGCGCGCATTCTCCGCGTTTGAAAGCCTCCGTGGCGAGAACGCGAGGCCGTGGTTGCTTACGATTGTCCGCAACACTTCTATGACGTGGCTGAAACGAAATCGGAGCGCAGGGGCCATGATCGGCTTCGAAGAAATGCTTGTGGAACCGAGCGAGGATTCACCGGATCCTGAGGAGATTCTGCTGATCACTTGCGATCGCGAACAAGTGAGGCAGGCTTTGGCGCAAATGCCGTTGGACTTCCGTGAAGCTGTGATCTTGCGGGAAATGGAAGGCCTCTCTTATAGGGAGATCTCCGCAACGATCGGGGTTCCACTCGGCACTGTGATGTCGCGACTGTCACGGGGGCGTGAATGGCTGAAGCGTATCCTTTCAACCCCGTCATCCCCGAGGCCCGTTCAGCCCGAAGAAGGAGCCGGTCCAAGATGAACTGCGCTGATTCCCGTACCTACCTGCCCGCTTATCTGGACGACGAATTAGACGTCGCCGAGAGCCTTTATGTCCAGCGGCATCTGGCTGCGTGTGAGGATTGCCGGCAGGCTCAGGACGCGCAGCTTGCCTTGCGTTCGGCTTTGCGCGACCCAGGGCTGTATGCCTATCCTTCGGCCGATTTCTCAAAGCGCATTGAGGCGACGGTGCGCCGGGCCGCGAAGGAGGAAGCACGATCGCAGCGTTCTTCGTGGTTCGCATTGCTGCGACTCGACTCGTTCCGCTGGGTCCCCGCCGCGGCCGCCCTTGTAATTGTGACGACGGTCGGAGCTTTCCTCATAACGAATAGCATGCGATCGTCCCATGACCAGCTCATCGCTAGTGCCGTGCTCACCGGCCATATTCGGTCGCTCCAGCCTGGTCACTTGATCGATGTGCCCTCGTCGGACCGACATACCGTTAAGCCCTGGTTTCAAGGCAAGCTGGATTTCTCGCCGCCCGTGCCGGACTTATCGGAGCTGGGCTGGACCCTGGTCGGCGGGAGGCTCGATTATGTGGATGGGCGGCCGGTCGCGGTGCTCGTTTACCAGCGCCGAATGCACAATATCAATGTATTCCTCTGGCCCAATCACGGCTCAGCCGACGACATCATCAGGCAAGAGGACGCGCAAGGCTACCAGATCCTCCACTGGAACGGCGCGGAGACGACGTACTGGGTGGTGTCCGATCTGAACAAAGCAGAACTTCTCGAGCTGGCCCGGGCCCTGCGGGGGCACTGAGCCCGGGAATAAGTTTGCCGCCTTGGCAGTCTAGTAAGGCGTGAGCAACATAGCCACCAAACGCAGCGCCTCTGGGCGGACCCGCTCGAAGCGTGGTGCGGGTGCGGCAATTGCCCTCTCCGGTTTCCTCCTCGCGTGGCTTCTTGTATCGGTGCTTGTGCATGCTCTGCCGCATGAAGCGCCGGATCGAGCCGGCGCGCCGCTGCTGCTGGGCGCAGACGTTCCCGCGTCCGTACGAGACGTATTTGCTCACGCCTGCATCAATTGCCATTCGGAAAAAACCCGCTGGCCCTGGTACAGCCATGTGGCACCGGTCTCCTGGTTTGTCGAGAACGACGTCAAGCGGGCCCGCGAGCACTTAAATCTATCGCGCTGGGATACTTTCGACGGGGCCGAGCAGCGGGTGCTTCTCACGGCCATCGCCACGGTGATCGAGAACCGCGAAATGCCACTCCACAGGTATCTGGTGTTTCACCCGGGCGTGAAATTATCGGCTGAGGATTCGGTTCAGGTCATCGAGTGGACCCATGCCGAGCGTCGCCGCCTTCGGGCATCCGAGGCCGGTTTGCCGTTGAAGTAGCCGACGGGAATTTTTTCGCGACCGCGGAAGTATTCACGATGAAGGCTGACGCGGCCAGCCCGGAGCACGGCCAAAGAAAAACAGAATTACTGGAAGAGACAGGGAGAAGGTACAAATGACAAAGAGTGACTTGAGCAAATACAAACATGCGCTGAAGGCTGAGCAGGCTGAGCTGCTCCACCTGGTACGCAATCGCGAAGGCATCGCGATCGAAAAAAGCCCGGATGCTTTCGATGAAGTGCAGCACGCCACCGAGCGGGAGCTGGCGATCCGTAACCTGGACCGCGAATCCAATCTATTGCGGAACGTCCGCGGAGCACTGCGCCGCATCGAAGACGGCAGCTTCGGCGTGTGCCTGCATTGCGAAGAGGACATCAGTCCGAAGCGCCTGGCGGCGGTGCCGTGGACGGCGTTCTGCATCCAGTGCCAGGAAATCGCCGATCGCAACCGGGTCGACAACGCCGGCAACCTTGATGAGTTTTTGGTCCATGCCGCGTAGTCGCTTCTCGCGCCTCGCGGCGAGCGTGGCTCTGGCATTCCTGGCGTTTGCGGGGTCTTCGTCCGTTCTGCGTTCCCAGACCGCGGGGAAAGATGGACAAGACGGGCAGACCCTTTTCCAGAAGCGTTGCTCCGGGTGCCATGCACTCGACGCGGATCATGAAGGACCGCGGCTGAGGGGCGTAGTGGGAAGAGCAGCGGGCACGGTCAAGACCTTCCAATACTCCGATGGGCTCAGGAACGCAAAGTTCACGTGGGATAAGGCCACGCTGGATAAGTGGCTGACGGATCCGGAATCCGTTGTACCGGGCAACGATATGTCGTTTCAAGTTCCCAAGCAAGAGGAGCGGGCGGCGATCATCTCATACCTTGCGAGTCTCTCCACTCCTTAGCGTCGGCACAGCCGGTACACAGTCCAAACCATGCTTAACAGTTCAACCAGCGTCTGGCTAGGCATCACCTTCGTTCTCATCGGCGCGATTAATGTCTGGCTTGTCCTGCAGGCGTCCGCCCGAGTGAGAGAAACAAAAGCAAGCACCCGGCTAATCGCCGCCCATCGAATCGGCGGGTATCTCTTCATCGCCCTTTTCTGCGTGATGGGATACTTCATGCTCGCGCGGCTGGGAGATGTAGGAGGCGCTTCGTCCGGCACCATAATTCACCTGACTCTGGCGATGGTCCTGAGTCCTCTTCTCTTCGTGAAGGTGCTGATCGCTCGTTATTACAAGAGCTACTCTTCGCTTCTGATGCCGGTCGGACTCACGATATTTGTTCTATCGTTCGTTCTGATCGGCATTACCGCGGGTCCATCTCTGGTCCACCGTACCAGCATGCAAACAGTCTCCCTTGAGGCCATCGATCTGCCGCCTGCTGCCATCGATATCAACCTCGGGGCCGCGACGATGGAGAAACGCTGCTCCAAATGCCACAATCTGGACCGAATTGTTGGGGCCAGTAAAGACGTCCGGGGCTGGCAGGCCACCGTCAACCGCATGCGTGGGCTGCCTGATTCAGGAATATCGGCCGCTGATTCCCGGATTATCGTTTCGTATCTGGCATCTCAGATGACGCCAAGAGGGACCACGCGATCAGCCGACCTCAGAGTCGCAAGAGCACTCGTGGATCAGCGGTGCGGGCGCTGCCATCCATTGGATCGCGTCTACAAGACCGCCGAAACACCAGAGGAATGGAGAGACACGGTTGCTCGCATGGTCAGCTATGCAGCGGGCAGCGGGGGAGCAATTCCGCCCGGCGAGGAGCAACAAATCATTACCTACTTATCCGCTACGCAAACTCCTGACGCCGTCGATCAGAAGAAGGCTCAGGCGGCGGTAGCTTCAGCCGCTGGGCAGACCATGGCTCCGCAAGGAGTCCCCGCCGCCGAAGATCAACCGCAGCCACCCAGTGGCTACGACAAAAAGACAATCGGCTTCGTCTCTTTGGTGTGTCTGGGCATGCTGACCCTTGTTATCCGGCGGCCTGCTAAAGCCCGTGCAGCCAGTGCCAGACCCGTAGCGTCTGTCCCCACCGCGACTTCATTCGCTAATGGGCCGCTGATCCTGCGCTTGGCGAGCATCACACCGCGGACCCCAGACTCAAAGACCCTGCGCTTCATCCTCCCTCCTGACCGGCAGCTCAACGCTCGGCCCGGCCAGTTTCTTACCTTCTCTTTCCTCTTTGATGGGAACAAAGTCGTCCGGTCGTACTCGATCTGTTCCTCTCCGGCAACGTCGGGTTACGTCGAGATTACGCCCAAACGCGTGAGTCAGGGTTGTGCCTCGGTTTTTCTAAACGATCGCGCCTCCGTTGGGTTGACGGTGGAAGCCACCGGCCCCTTTGGCCACTTCTGTTTTGATGCCAGCAAACATCAGAACGTTGTTCTGCTCGCGGCCGGAAGCGGCGTTACGCCTATGATGGCGATGCTCCGCTATATGGATGATCTGTGTCTGGAAACAACCGTGACTCTGTTGTACTGCGTGCGTACCAAGAACGACATCCTCTTCCACAGTGAGCTGGAAGAGTTACAAGCGCGCTTAAAGAACTTTCGGTATCATCTTCTGCTCTCCCAACCTCATCCGGAGTGGTCCGGACGGCGAGGACATGTCAGCCGGGAATTCATCGAGGACACGGTCAAGGATCTTGCATCACCGGACTTCTTCGTTTGCGGGCCGCCTGCATTCATGGAAGCGAGCCGGAGCATCCTGACTGGCTTGGGAGTGAAGCCGGAACGGATCATGCAGGAGAGTTTCGGCAGCGCCGCTCCGAAAAGTACTCAGCCGGATTCGGTGGCGACCCAACCGGGCGTGCTGGTGGAGTTCGTCCGATCAGGTAAAACATGCTTGGTCCGCAGTGGCCACACACTGTTGGAGGCTGCCGAAGAGCACGGAATCGGCATCCCCTCATCCTGCCGCCAAGGACAGTGCGGAACCTGCAAAACGAAGCTGCTGGAAGGAAGTGTGCAAATGGACGCTGAAGAGGGACTCGACCCGGATTCGAAAGCGCAAGGATTTGTCCTGACATGCGTGGGACGCCCGGACGGCGCCGTGAAGCTGGATGCCTGAATCAGGTGCGGCCGGTCACTAGATCGAAGGGGAAGATCTTGCACACAATAATCACCGACGACTTCCGCTACTACATGCACGATGGAACGATTGCGTTCAGCTTCGAGCTATCAGGTAGATTGTCGGACGATAGCGCTCGAGAATTGCAGCAAGCTTGGCAAACTGCTTCGTCCGTAATCGGCGATCGCTCTCTGATCGTTGACCTCAGCTATGTGACCGGCGTTGATATTGCCGGGCAAAACCTTCTCCGCGGATGGCATCATCGTGGCGCCCAGCTGGTGGCCAAGTCTCTGGAGGCGAGGGCACTGGTCCAATCGATCACCGGCCAGTCCGTTGGCGAGGTCTCAGCAACGGCGCGGCATTCGACCTGGCTGCCGTTTCAGAAAGTGACTCTCTGAACCATCGCGGCGGAGATTGAGATCGGGAATAAAACCCGACTAGCACGGTCTTCAGAGTAGCTGCGAAGGAAGGCAATATCTCTTGAGCTCAGTTCAGATCGAAGCTATCGGCTTGGCGAACCCTTCACGCCGCTTCAGCCAGGACGAGGCCTTCCAAATGGCCGGCTATACAAGCCCGCGAATCCTCGAGATCTTCCGCAATTGCGATATCGATTTCAGGCACTTCTACGTTGCGCCCGGGCAGGTCCGCGAGGAAACCCCCAGCGAGCTCAACCAGCGCTACCTGCGCGGCGCCATGGAAACCGGCTGCCGAGCCGTAGCTGCGTGCTTGCAAGAGGCCCGCAGCAAAGTGACGGACATCGATCTGCTGGTAGTATGCACCTCGACCGGATACGTATGCCCCGATCTTGGAAGCCGCCTGATCGCTCACATGGGGTTTCGCAGCGATATACATCGCGCGGCGATGGTCGGCCTGGGTTGCGCTGCAGCATTGCCAGCCCTGCAACACGCTTGCGACTTCGTGCGCGCTCACCCGGAACGGAAGGCTTTGATGCTGGCAGTGGAGATTTGTTCAGCCTGCTATTTCGTCGATGACACGATGGATACGGTGATCGGAAATGCGATCTGCGCGGACGGTGCGGCGGCGTTCCTGATTACGAATGATTCCGGGAAGCCCGGCATCAAGCCGGCGGTCCTCGATTGCGAATCTTGCGTTGCTTCGGAACACATAGACAAGGTCGGTTTCGAACACAAGGACAACAAACTGCGAATCATCCTCGCGAACGAGGTTCGCTACCTGGCAGGTCCTCTGATAGAACGCGCCCTGGATGCGTTGCTGAAACGCAATCGCCTGAATCGTGCAGACATTCGATTCTGGGTTGCGCATCCTGGCGGCAGAAAGGTGATCGATAACCTGCAGAAGCATCTGGGGTTGACTGACGAACAATTACGTTTTTCAAGGGCGGTGATGCGCAATTTCGGCAACATGTCCTCGCCAACCGTAATGTTTGTGTTGGACCAGGTGATGCGGACAGGAGATCCCCAGCCTGGGGATTGGGGCGTGATGGTGGCGCTGGGACCAGGCATGGCCGCGGAGGCGGCGCTGCTGAGATGGTGACGACGGATGAGCGCGTGAACCAGATGGACCCGGCATCCAGTGTTTTCCGGATGGCCACCGCATATTGGGCTTCGCAGGCTATTTACGTGGCGGCCAAGCTGGGGGTGGCCGATGTTCTGGGTGAATCCTCCAAGTCAAACGATCAAATCGCAAGCGCGATTGGCGCGAATAGCAAATCGTTGGCCCGCTTGACGCGGGCGTTGGTTGCCCTTGGCGTGCTTACCGTCGACGACGACGGCCGTTTTCGGCTCACCAGGATCGGAGCCTCGTTGCAGGGTGGTATGCCGGGTTCGATGCGCTCCATAGTTTTGTCACTTGGCGAGGAGCACTATCAGGCTTGGGGAAAACTGATCGATAGCGTTAAATGCGATAAACCGGCTTTCGACGAGATCTATCGGCGGCCCCTCTTTGATTATCTTGCGCAGAACTCCGCCGCCGCCCAGACTTTCAACGAAGCGATGACCGATTTGACGAGTCAGATGGCGCTGGCGACCGTGCTTGCCTACGACTTCTCAGGGAGCCGCGTCGTGGCGGATATCGGCGGCGGACATGGAGTGTTGCTCGACATCATCCTGAGATCGAATCCATCCACCACGGGAATCCTATACGATTCCAAGGCGGTGATCGAAGGCGCCACGCTGCGTGTTGGGAACAAGGGCGCTGGTGACCGGCGCCGAAGCATCGGTGGAGACTTTTTTAAATCCGTCCCGGAGGGTGCCGACGTCTACATTCTCAAAAACGTGTTGCACGACTGGAGCGATGATCGGGCCGTTCGCATCCTGAAGAACTGCCGGCGGGTGATGCGTTCCCAGGCGAAACTCCTGGTGATCGAAATGGTGTTGCCGCTCGTGGACGATCCGGCCTTTGGAACCTTGCTGGATCTGAACATGCTTGTGATGTCCGGCGGGCAAGAGCGTACGAAGGACGAGTACTGCAGGCTCCTAGAAATCAGTGGATTTCGGCTGACGCAGGTGATCCCGACTCTCGCGCCGGTGAGCATACTGGAGGCGATACCTCTTTGACCAGCAGTGTAAGGCGCGGCGGTCTGGCGATGCTTGCTCTTTGGACGCTGCTGCCCAGTTCCTTTGCAGCCGAGAATCCGTCTCTCGATCGAGGATTTCACTATCTATACAACCTGCAGTTCAATGACGCCCTGGCACAATTCTCTCTCTGGCAGCAACAATTCCCCGAAGATCCGGTGGGGCCAGCCGCGGAGTCAGCGGCGTATCTGTTTCAGGAATTCGATCGGCTCGGAGTTCTGGAGTTGCAGTTCTTCACACGTAGTGGTTCATTGGGTCCGCAAAAGAAGCTAGAGCCCGACCCGAAGATCCGTTCTAGATTCTTTGATGCCGTGGAGCGGGCCACGCAGAAGGCGAACAAACGCCTGGCCGTGAATCCGCGTGATGTGGACGCGATGTTTGCGATGACGCTTGCAAGCGGGCAGACTGCGGATTACCAGGCGCTGATCGAGAAGCGTACGCTAGCATCGCTTCAAAGCGCAAAACGGGCGACAACGTGGGCCGGGATGTTGCTTGCCGTCGATCCACACTACTATGACGCGTACGTCGCTTCAGGAAGTGAAAAATACATTATCGGGAGCCTGGTCGCGCCGGCACGCTGGATGTTGAGGCTGGACGGTGTAAACGGCGATAAAGAAGAGGGGATGCGCCAGGTGGCGCTGGCGGCACAAAATGGCCGTTACCTTGCTCCGCTGGCCCGCATTCTCCTGGCGATCGCATATCTGCGGGAACACAAGGTCGCCGATGGGCGTATCCTGCTCGTGCAGCTACGTGCGGATTTTCCGTCCAACACTGTGTTTCAGAAGGTGCTCAGTCAACTGGACCACCACTGAACGCTCGCTCTTTGTGGCGTAGACGAAAAAAAGGTGGGCGCGACACATGTCCACACCCACCAAGGGAAGAAATAGAATCTGCGCGCTTAGATCCCTCTTAACCAGAAAACTGCGCCGGCGCGTCATGGGTGGGGCGCGCCGGCCTCACTCGCTTCGTGCGGATGTGCTGTCCGCACGGGAGACGGTCTCGGAGGAGTGACCGTCTCCGACAGCGAGCGAAAACTATACCGTGTCATTTGGTCCACCCCAAGAGTTCCTGGGACGGCTAGTCCTGGCCTTCGCGGCGTGCCGCCTCGGCTTCGGACGCCAGGTCCATGAGCTGCTCCAGGAACGCCGGGTTCTGGCCGATGAAAAGGCCGTCGGCGATGAACGATTGGACGGTGGCCATGGCGCCTCCGTTCTCTGACAACGTCGGCCGGATGATCGAGCAAGGAGGTAGATTCGGGCTGATGAACTGGCATGGTTCGGGCTGAATTAGGTTGGTCTGAAACATTTGGCTGCCGGCTTGTTGATCGGCGGCGGAAAGCATCGCGTTGTGCTGGTTAGCGGGATCGTTAAAATCCGGGAACGTCAGTCCGGTGCCGGGGTCGACCAAGGGCGCTAAAGGTTGCGCAACCGCGTTGCCCATTTTGTCGTGCCAGAGAGAGAAGTGATCGATCTCCACTCCTCCGATGCTGATCAGGATGCGCAAAACCTCCAGGCTGCTGGCTTTGAGGGCCAAAATCGGATAGAGGCTCGATCCGCCCTGCTCAATGTAGGCGAAGTGAATGCCAGCAATGTTGGCAATGGCCTGGATGGTGGATTTGGCGTAGTTGTCGTGCAAGGGTATCGCAGGCTGTTTGACGATATTGAGAAGTTGTGGAAACTTCGCGCCCAAGTCGGGGTTTTGCGTGCTGCGGTAGCGGAAATACCAACTGGTGTCCACGGTGAGCGTCTGCAAGTTGGTCAGCCGCCCGTTGCCGAGAGCTCCGGTCGCTTTGGTCGGCTGGAGCGTCTCGAACTTCGTGAAGTCGACCGGCTGTGCGCCTTTTGAGATCAGGTAAGCGTTGAGAAAGTTTCGATGGCTGATCTCGTCGTCCGTGTTGTCGGAGATGTACTGCGGCATGTCGCCGTCCAGATTTTGGAGTGCGGCGATGTAATCAGGGTTTCCGGGATTCGGATTGTCATTGTTATCGACCTGTCCGCCGAGCTCGTTGTATTGCTGCCACAGATCCGCCTCGATAAACTCGATCGCGGCGGCCAATCGCAGAATGGCGGCATCGCCCTTGGAAAGCCGCTTGTTGTCATCAGCGAACACCTTGCCGGCCGGTAGCACCGCCGCGCCCGCCAGCGCACCCGCGGCACCCATGCCGTGAAGAAACGATCGTCGTCGGACGACGCGTTGCCAGTTCGCTTGTACCTCATCGTTCGCCGGTGATGCTGTACGCGTCTCCGAAGAATCGCCAGATGGAATATTTTCTGTTTTCACAAACATGACTCCTGGTTCTATAGAAGATGAACAATGTAGTTCGTCAGCACGCATTACACGCAGCGCGCTCTCCTTTTTAGACCGGCCTCGGCCGGAAAGAATTCCTGCCCAGATGTAAATAGTTTGTAAACGTTCAGCGGAGGCATGGGAGTAGTCAGGAAGGCATATTCTCGGCGCGGGTTCTTTCCGGTGTTGCCGCCCGGGAATAAATCTAGAGAGCGGAAGGTCTTCCTGAGAGTAGCGGCGCTCACGCCGCCACAGAAAGGTGGTTACTTATGGCTGATATTAAAGACGACCAGGAAGGCGCAGCGGACATTCTAACTCGCGACGTCGATAGGCGCGGCTTCCTGAAATGCATGCAGTGGGCTGGCGCAGGTGTGGTGTGGAGCTTTGCGGGCGGTGTGCCGACATCCCGCCTGTTGGGCGCTCCCAAGCCGCGCGCCGAGGACTTCGCTTTTGTACAAATCAGCGACAGTCACATCGGGTTTGACAAGCCGGCCAATCCCGACGTCAATCTGACGTTCCAGGCCGCGGTGGATAAGATCAACGCACTGCCCCATCAGCCCGACTTCATCCTGCATACCGGGGATCTGTCGCACCTGGCGAAGGCCAGCGAGTTCGATACCTTGGACCAGCTCCTTAAGGGGATGCGCCAAAAGCAGACGTTCTACGTCCCCGGAGAGCACGACTTGCTGGGAGACGAGGGCAAACAATACATGGAGCGTTTCGGCAAGGGCACCATGGGGCGGGGTTGGCAGAGCTTCGACCACAAAGGGGTCCATTTCATCGGGCTGAACAATTCGGCGCAGCTCGAAGGCATGGGTGCGCTGGGAGATCAGCAGATGGCGTGGCTCAAGAACGATGTGGCCAAACTGGGAGCTAGCACTCCGATTGTCGTCTTCGCTCATATTCCTCTGTGGGCCTTATACCCGGAGTGGGGCTGGGCGACCAAGGATAGCGCGCAAGCTCTCGATATGCTGAAGCGCTTCGGCTCGGTCACAGTGCTGAACGGGCACATCCATCAAGTGATGCAGAAGATGGAAGGAAACGTGACGTTCCATTCCGCGATGTCAACAGCTTTCCCGCAACCCGCACCCGGAAGCGCGCCATCCCCCGGACCAATGAAGGTGCCCGCGGAGAAGCTTCGCGATGTGCTCGGCATCCGCAACGTCAACTTCGTGGCCGGATCGCACAGCCTGGCAGTGGTCGATTCATCACTGAGCGCCGCGTAGAGCGGCGCGCAATATACACAAGAGGAGCGGGACTCACATGCAGTTCAACTGGACAAATCTAACACTGAGAACAACGCTAACGATACTTACCGGCGTTGTCTGCGTAACCGTGGCGGTCGCTGCTTCGGGAAAAGATCCCGAGCGCGGCCGCGAAGCTTTCGAAAAACGATGTACCGGCTGCCATGCACTCGAGAAGGTCAAACTAGGGCCACCCCTGCGCGGCGTATACGGCCGTAAGGCGGGACGGGACCCGCAGTTTACCTACTCCGACGCAGTGAAGAACGCATCGGTCACCTGGGATGAATCGACGCTGGATCGATGGCTCAGCGATACCGAGAGTGTCATACCCGACAATGACATGTCTTTTCGGTTGAACGATCCGGCCGAGCGAGCCAACATTATTGCCTACTTGAAGCAGTTGTCGGGCAAGTAGGCACGGAGAACACAAGGATCAGAAGGATACTCGTTGCAATCGGAATAAACACCTCATTGCTCGAGTCTCTGCCGGTAGTAGGGAATCAAGCCTGCGGGAATTGCCAGCGGATGGGACCGCCTAGGACTTTCGGCGGTATTCCCGATCGGGTTGGGCAGTGCCCGCCAGGTTCCCTTCTGGAACTACCTTCATAGGGTTTGAAAAGAGGAGTCGTCCATGCGAATTTCATTCGTTGCTGTTTGTCTGCTGCAGATAAGTTCGATCGCCTTCGGCCAAGCTGGCGGGGGCACTATCACGGGCGCCATTTCCGACCAAGCGGGCGCCGTGATGCCTGGAGCCATGATCGAAGCCACCAATATAGAAACGGGCGTCACATACCCCGCGCAGTCCACCACCACCGGAAATTACAGCATTAGTCAGTTGCCGGTCGGCATCTATGAAATTACTGTGAAGGTGCAGGGATTCAAGACCTACAGCCACACGAATCTCGCTGTACAGGCCGCGGGTATTATCCGCGAAGATGTCACGATGCAGGTGGGTAGCGCATCGGAGTCCGTCACAGTCTCCGCGCAGTCGTCGCTGCTCAATACGGAAACGGGGGATTTGGCGCACAACATTACCGTCGACAACCTCGACAGCCTTCCTATTTTAGGAATCGGTGGCACCAATGCTGGAAGCTCAGGGATCCGCAATCCATATAATCTCGCGACTCTCCTTCCGGGCGTCGATTACCAGGCCAATACAACGATGATCGTAAACGGCGCGCCGGCCAACTCTGAGGCCATGCGCATCGAAGGCATGGACATGACGAATCACTTTGTCAATTTCGCCTTACAGGAAATGCAGCCCAGCGCGGACTCTATCCAGGAGGTCGCCGTGCAGACCAGCAACTACGCCGCCGAATTTGGGACTGCCGGCGGTGGCCTGTTCAACATCACGATGAAGTCGGGAACCAATCAATATCACGGCAGCGGCTACGATTACTTTGTCAATGAGGATCTGAACGCAGCATTCCCGTTTACTCAGGACGTAAACGGCAACAAATACCGGCCCAGGAACCGCCGCAACGACTATGGCGGCACGCTGGGCGGTCCGGTGAGCATTCCCAAACTCTACAACGGACGTAACAAAAGTTTCTTCTTCTTCAACTGGGAAGAATTCCTCGAGAGCTCGAATATTAGCTTCAACACCACGTTGCCCACGGACGCCTTCCGCAGGGGCGATTTTTCGGCGATCTCACCCAATGGTGGTGCGAATTTCAATCCCAAGCTAGGCGTGCCCGCCGGACCACTGCCAGCCAAAGACAATCTGGGCAATTCAATCTTCGCCAATGAAATATTCGACCCCCAAACGCGAAATCTGAATGCCGGCACAGCGAGCCCATTCCCCAACAACATCATTCCCCTGAGTCGCATTGATCCGGTTTCAGCGAAGGTGTTGGCGCTCCTTCCCGCCACGACCAACGGCAATCTCATCAACAATGGCTCGGGCACCAACCTTAGCCAGCGGACCACTATTATTCCCTCGTTGAAATTGGATCAGTCCATAGGTAGCAAGAGTAAGATTTCCTTCTTCTGGTCGAAGACGTTTACGGATAGCCAATTCTCTTCTCCTAACGGCAATGCGGACGGGTTGCCGAATGAGATTACAGCAGCCCGCGGGACCTTCTTTCATTACAAAGTGTTTCGACTCAACTACGACTACACGCTGACCCCGACGATGTTGCTTCACCTCGGCGGCGGTTACAATCAGATCAACGCTTTTGACGACGCGCCGTTCCTGAACTTCAACGCGCAGCAGCAGCTCGGCCTGCCTGGTTTCGAGCAGAACCGGAACTTCCCCGATTTCAATGGAGCCGGCTCCACCAGCCTGGGCGGTCTGCAGAACATCGGAACGGCTGCACAGATTCAGAGTCACACCTTCCAGGAAAAGCCAACCTTCAACGCGAATGCGACATGGGTCCGGGGCAGCCACACTTACAAGCTCGGCAGTGAGGTTTACTTTCAGGGAACTGTAAATCAGCCTTTTGCCGGCGTGCTATTCAATACCGGCACGGGCCCAACCTCGCTGCCGCTGACGGGATTGGATCTGGCTGGGCAGTCCATGGGATTTGGTTTTGCGAGTTTCCTTCTCGGCGATTATTCCAGTATCCAGCAGAACACACCGGCCGACTACCGGCTGGGAAAGTCGCAGTGGGGGCTATTCCTCCAGGACTCCTGGAAAGTGAATCGCAAGCTGACTCTCGATTATGGCCTTCGGTGGGATTACGGAACCTACGCGCAAGATACGTTCGGCCGTGTCGCAGCCTTGGGAGGCAAGGTGCCGAATCCATCGGCGGGCGGACGCTTGGGAGCAACAATCTATGGCGCGACATGCGGCTGCAACTTCGCGAAGAATTATCCCTTCGCCATCGGACCGCGTCTGGGCGTCGCCTATCAAATCACGCCCAAAACGGTGCTTCGCGCCGGCTGGGGCGTGGTGTATTCCTTCGTTCCGGATCTGAACATTACCCCGCCGCTCTCAGGCGTCAATCAGCCCGGCGGAATCAACCCGTTCGTCAATATTGAGACTCCTGGCGCAATTCCGCAGCCGGCGTTCCCAACATTCAACGCGGGGGTCTTTCCGACCGTGCCCGGGTCCACCAATTCGGCTCCCACCGCGGTAGATCCAAACGCTGGTCGTCCACCCAGGCAGAATCAGTGGAGCGTCGGAATCCAGCGGGAGATTTCGAGGAACTTCGTCGTCGAAGCTTCTTACGTTGGCAACCGCGGCGCTTGGTGGACCGGTGCGGGGCCGAACCTTGGGCTGCTGGAGCAAGTCTCGCCAGCAACCTTCCAAAGTGTTGGCCTGAATCCATATACCAACAGGGCGGACAACGCGATCTTGAGCCAGTTGGTAACTTCCCCCACGGCTATTTCCCGGTTTGGGCGTGCGCTACAGCCATATTCGGGCTTCAACGGTACGGTGCTCCAAGCACTGGAGGCGTATCCGCAATTCAGTACGGCTGGGTTCTTGGGCAGTACATACGCTGTAACGAATGCGCCAACCGGGGACACATGGTATGACTCCATGCAGGTCAAAGCAACCAAGCGAGTTTCACACGGCCTCCAGGCTACCGGCACATTTACATGGTCCAAGGCGCTGGTCTCTACTCGAGAGGATTTCTTCAACGCAGCTAGTTCGAGCAAGACTCTGCAGAGCACGGACCAGCCTTTTCTGGTGAACGGTAATTTCACTTATACGACACCGAAGGCAAATGTCCTGACCCATTTAACGAAAGCGACTTGGGCGAGGGAAGCCAACCGCGTGATCGAGAATTGGCAGATCGGCATGTTCCTGCAATATGGCAGCGGATTCCCGCTGACGCCCCCCAGCGCTACCACCGTCAACAATCTGACCCTGGTCAATGGAGCAACCAATTTTCAGATTCCGACCGGTCAGCCTTTTTTCACAAAGGACCTGAACTGCCATTGCATCAACCCGTACGTGGACCAAGTGCTGAATCCGGCTGCTTGGATGAATCCTGCCACCGGCACGTGGGGCAACAATGCTCTATATAGTAACTTTCGCGGCGAGCGCCGTCCCTCAGAAAGTCTGAACATGGGACGCAATTTCCGGATTAAGGAGAGCATGAACCTTCAGATCCGGGCAGAGTTTGTCAACGTCTTCAATCGGACCTACTTGGGCAACCCGAGTACGGTCAATCCTGGTGCCCCGCCCATCAAGAACGGCCTCGGCCAACTTACCAGCGGCTTTGGCGTCATCAACGCGACTGCGGCGGTCGGCACAGCGACAACCAATCCCGGAATTCCCACGGGTATCTCGGCCACACAACTGCCGCGGACAGGCACCTTGATCGCGCGGTTCACGTTCTAGGCCGATTCAGGTCTGAGGCGTCGCTCAGGAACGATGTGACTAAGTGGGAGGCATGGGATGAGGCCCTAAACCATGCTACACACGGCTCCTACCCGGTACCACTCCATCGCTAACGGGTGCAGTGGGGTGAGGAGCCCGCGAATATGGTCTGCCTCCCGCTCGGTTGAGCAATGCGCGGCCAGAAACCCGGCGCCGTGTTTCGCTTCCCAGACGTCCCGGTCGAGGAAACTCGCCTCGGTGCCGATGAACCGGGAGAACTCGGTCATCAGGCCTCCCAGCAGGCCGGTCCGCGCGTTGAGCTCACGAAAGAAATGAAGCATCTCTCCGCCCGAGACCGCTTGAACCTCGTCGGGGAGGAAACCCGTCGCCCGCAAAGCTCGTTCGGCTAGTCTTGCACTTTCGAACGTCGGAAATGTCGCGATGATGTAACGCTTCGGGTAAAACACGCCCAAGCAGGTTTCCGATCCTTTGAAGAACGTTGAGAGTAGATTCATAACCATTGTTCCTTTTATCGCCTTAGATGGCGCTGTTTCGTGGGTCCCGATGACAATGACTACGATCTTTGTCGAATAATTCCGGCGCCCGGAAAACGCCGTATATCCTGCGCAAGAAGAAACACCATACGAGCCGGAATATTTCCATCAGTTCCGGGGTCTCTCCCTCAGGAAGTGCTGGTGCCGAAGGGTACCGGATGGCACTGTCCGTCCTCACAAGGAGATAGCCCGCTAATGACCAAACTGCTTTTAATGACGATGACTCTACTGTGCGCAAATCTTGAAGCGCAAACCCAGCCAATCGATCAAGTTTTGCAATGGAACAGAACCCTCCTCGCAATCGTTCGGACACCAGGAGCACAGTCGGCGACCATTCACTCCACTCGAAGCTTCGCGATCATGCACGCCGCGATCTATGACGCTGTTAACGCGATCGACGGCAAGCACGCGCCTTATCTAATCCAGCTCCCTGGGGTCTCGCAGACAGCTTCGCAAGAAGCTGCCGCATCGGCAGCCGCACACGAGGTTCTTGTAACTCTTTATCCGGCCTTCCAGGCAACCCTCGATACGCAATTTCAGCAATCGATGGCGGAGATTTCGAGAGGAGACAAGGCAGCCGGAGCGAGCGTCGGTCAGACTGTTGCGGATCGTATCCTGGCGCTGCGAAGCAATGACGGATCGAGCGCTAAACCTCCGCTGTTTGTCTTCGGGAACGCGCCAGGAGATTATCAGTCGACACCTCCTAATTTCCCGGCGCAGCCGCAATTCACGCACTGGTCCCGAGTTACGCCATTTGGCTTGCGCCAAGCGGCCCAGTTTCGGCCCGGCCCTCCGCCTTCGCTGACCAGCGACATCTACAGCGACGTATTCAACGAAGTGAAAGCATTTGGGATCGCGAACAGTAGCGCCGCTTCCGCGGACCAGGCGTTGACCGGCCGCTTTTGGAATGGGGCCATCCAGAACTACTGGAACGAGATCACTCAAACGGCAGCCGTGAATCATAACCTGACGACCGCGCAGAATGCTCGCCTTTTTGCCTTGCTCAACCTGACGCTAGCGGACAGCGTAATCGCCTTCTATGACGCCAAATACACCTATAACTTCTGGCGCCCCGTGACTGCCATTCGCGCTGCGAGCACGGATGATAACCCCGCGACATTGGCCGACCCGAACTGGCTTCCGGAGGTCGGGAATACTACGGCCGACCCTGCCTATCCGGGGGCTCACGCCGTGATCAGCGGTGCCGCGGCCACCGTACTGAATTCCTTTTTCCGCAGTCACCGCTTCGACTTTAACGTCACGTCCGAAGTCTTGCCCGGCGTGCAGCGTTCTTTCAAGAGCTTTTCGGCCGCCGCAGACGAGGCTACGCTCAGCCGAATCTTCGCCGGGGTGCATTTCCGATCCGACCTCACCAGCGGACAGCAGCTCGGTCGCGACGTGGCTCACTTCGTAGTTGATAATTTCTTGACTCGCCTTGATCACGACGATGAATCCGACGACAACTGATAGGAGATATTACGAACTTCAATAACTCAAAGCGTCGCCTTCGGTTTTATACGCAGCGCGGCTGAGTGAGTCCCGGCGGGAAGGCTCTTCTCGAGCGGGTTATCTCCGCACGACGTCCCGGTTTTCCGAAAGCGATCGAAATAGAAAGCCCCCAGCCTGCGCCGGGGGCTCTTCCTTTACAGCACGGGTCAGCTTACCTGCTGACTTGGATACTGCTTGGAGGTACGCCGCCACGACCGGCAGCGCCGGGACGAGCGCCGCCGCCGTTAGAGACAAGCTTTACCCAAAGGGTGCCTTCTCCGCGGTAGTACGAAGTGCTGCTGGCGCTGCGCAGTGCATCCATGCTGGTTTGTGCCGTGCCCGTGGCTGCGCTGGAGTATCCCGGTAATTCGAAGATAACCCATGAGCCGTTGTCCAGCTCCCTTAGGCTAATGTTCAGGGACGGCGATTCGCTCTCCGCCCGGATCTCGGTACCGGCGAGTACGGTGGTGTCCCCGCTGACGTTGAACTTCCTACCATTGCGGCTGAGAGTGATCGGTGGAGCAACGGCACCTCTACCGCCAGGGCCGCCTCGAGCTCCAGCAGCGACAGGACCGCCAGCTGCGCCAGGACCGCCAGCTACGGCCGGAGCGCCAGGTCCACCACGACCTCCGGCACCGCCCGCGCCAATCTGCACGCGCCCCATATCACCCTTACACACGGCAGCGTTCCAGTCCGGCTTGATTTGACAGCGTTCAGGATCGTCCGCGATCCCGTTGTCAATCACAATGTAGGAATCGGGCACACCGGCGATCGAGCCGTCTTTATCGTGGAACACCGCGCCATTCCAGCCTGAAAACCTCCCGAATTCACCGGAAAAGGACCAGCGGCGATCCTGCTGCGGTGGGAAATACACCGGCTTGGCATTTTCGAATTTCAGGCCTTCGACATCGTTGTTGGTGCTGATCG
>Ga0105246_10000376_pt1 | contig 23816 bp, 18 predicted proteins | sample KBSM64metaG_FD_99694 | JGI IMG/M metagenome (GOLD analysis project Ga0105246, IMG submission 99694) | Miscanthus rhizosphere microbial communities from Kellogg Biological Station, Michigan, USA - KBS M6-4 metaG | ecosystem: Host-associated > Plants > Roots > Rhizosphere > Soil | place... | reverse complement strand
TGGCTTTTGACATTCTGCGGGAGCATGCAAGTGAACCGGAGAGTCCCTTGTTCCAATGTGCGCTTAGAACGCTCAAGCGCATGGCGATGCGTGATGGGCAGTTTATGTTATTTTCCAGAGAGTGGGACAGTCTGCCGCAGTCCGCGCTCGAAACCTTATTTGACGAGATCTATGCCATAGGTTTAGAAGCGAACAAGCGGGAGAGTGACTATGTCGTGCTGGTGATGGCCGATGTATTTGGTGAATCGATCGAACGACTGCCCAAACTTCAGGATCTTCTGGAAGAGTTAGTGAAGGGGAAGAAGTCAGCAGCTCAGGCCGTCAGGTACTGGCTGGCACCCTACAAGACCAGGGATAAACGGGTTAGGGAGCTGCTGGACCTTGATCCAACCTTCATCTCATTCTATCAAGTGTTCGAGCATTTACACCGGAAACGTCAGGAGTGGCTTGATCCGTTTATCTCTGGCAAAATCCTCAAAGGTAAGCATTTAACGGGGAAAACGATCTATCTGGTTCCAGCTCATAATGGCTTTTACCGCTGGTTGCCTCGTCAGCAACAAGCGCTGGCTTCGCTACTTGACCGGGTGGCACAAGACAACAAGCGAAGCTTCTATGAGCGTGCAAATGCGATGCGGAGTATGGCAGGTATGCCGGATTATCGTTCGAATCCATTGCTAGAGAAGCTGCTAACTGATCCGGAAGTACATATCGTGGAGGCCGCACTGCATGCTTTTTCGTTAACGGAGGAACCAGAAGAGGCTCTTAGGGTGCTGTTAAACCATCTGGATGGAGATCGTGCACGAGTGGCGATGTATTCTATTCCGAGGTGTGCACGCAGGGTGAATCCGGTGCTGCTCACGTCCATGCTTTCGGACCTGTTAGACCGGGAGAAACTCAAGATTACGGTGCGGAAAGAAGCGGTGCGACTGCTGGGAGCCTATAAAAGCCGTGAGAGCGTAAACTTACTCGTACGGGAATTTGAGAAGCCAAACAGGCACAAGGATGTCATCATTGCCATTGGTCATGCGGCGAGACAATGTCTGGATGACGAGCGAAGCTGGGCGATGATGAGTGTTATGGCTTCCTCTTCGGATCGGGACATTGCACGCAGTTTGCTGAATCAACGACCGGATGTCCTTCCGGTGGAATCGCGACTGCGATATTTACAATGGATTACCGAAATAGCGGCCCATGATGACCCGATTGTATCGATGGAAGCCTTTTATGCGATGTCATGCTGGGCACAGGTGAGTGCAGAGATCATTGCGGAATGTGCTGGCAAAGCACTAATTGATCTGCAGGATGGTACGCGCTGGAAATCTGCGATTCATGCTTTGGTCACGGTTAGCAGGGACGGGAAAGTGAATGATCGGGTCGTGCAAATCATCCGGCAGTTGGCAGAAGTGGAGGCCAAAGATGACTGGAACGCAGGCAGAGAGCGAGATTTACCGCATCGTCAACGTTTGCTGGAGTTGATCGATCAGCTCGTCTCGGTATCCCTACCCGTGAAAAGGAAACTTGCTCCATTATATGTAGCCATGATCAGGGCTCTTCAGCACCAGGAATCGCTGAAGCTCAACATGATACGTCTACATCTGGCTGCATTGGACTGGAGCCAACCGGATCAGGCGGTACAAGGGTTAGACCCTGTTATTGATATCGTTAATGCGCATCCGTATGTACTGGAATCGGTTGATCGGCAGATTGCGCGTACGGTGCTTGATGGGAAAGGATATTGGAAACCGGAGCAATTGCTTCACATCATAGATATGTTGAATGTGCGGACGGATATGGCGTCTTCCTGGGTAGGGTTGTCGTTGCTGAAGATTGCTGGTGAGGAACTAGCATGGAATCAGGATTGTCGCAATCGATTAAGAGCTTACCGGCAGCATGCGCATGAACCCATCCGGTTACAGGCGCTGGACAGCTGGACCATACTTGAATAACGTCACAGGAAAAGCGGTACAGAGATCATTCCGTACCGCTTTTTTTGGATGATTTAATTTTCATAAAAAATGTCTCGGTGACCGTTTAGTAACCCGCATTAATGGATTCAAACATTTGCTCTTCATATTTCAGTACACTGTCGCTTCCAGGCTTGGTTACTCCGGTATATACGTTTTTGGTATTGTGATAGAAGGCCTTGGCAAAATCTCTGAGAAGGTCAAGGTCATGATGCTCCAGAGCGATAGCCTGAAATATACCACTTAACATATATTTGTCGTTTGAACTATCGTCAAGATATCTCAAATTAAGAAATTCATTTAGAACGTATACTTTGAATTCCTCAAGCTCTTCGGTAGTCGGGACATATTCCTTAGCCAGCTTCTCTACTGCTGCAGCCTTTTCCTTCGGGGATTGCTGGTTGTTGGCGATGTGATCAATCTGTTCTTCCCATGCAAAAGAAGGGGTCTCATCCTGGATAGAAACTGCAGGAGACACGTCACCACCGCCCCCGGTGTAGATCATCAAGGTGTTAAACGTGTACATCAGGAATGACAACATAAATATAAACTCTTTCATTTTTTTCCTCCATTGGATATCTATATAGCGTAGTTTATCAGAGGTTCGAATGAATGTCATGTAATTCATGTTTAATTGAACATATAAATAAGTGTTATGTCAAAAAAAGATCAATTTACTTTAAAGCAGAGAAGTGTTAAAATTTGGTGGAAAATGCTAGAAAATTAGCATGAATTTTGCTTGTGAATGATCTACAACTTAAGGAGGTATCCCGTATTGAACATTATATTTGTCGTGGATATTGTGCTCAGTGGCCGAGGTGGAATGGAAACAGTCCTTTCGTTAATCTATCATGAACTCAAACAGAGGCATGATATAACGGTAATTTTAAGAAGAGAATCGGAAGATCACACCTGGGAAGAGGGGATAAATACGATCACTCTGTCTGCCAAGATCAACGATTTTATCCCACAGCATATTTTGTTCAATATGTATTCTGCTGCCTTGGCGGACGTCATGAAAGATCTCCCGAGTGCAGATATCATAGTCTCAACAGGGGCTATCGGCGTGAAAGCTGCAACAATGGCAGTGAAGCGTTTAGATAGGCAAGTGCCGGTGGTTAGCTGGCTTCATTTTAATCTGGATTTTTACTATCAATTCTTCGAAGATTTACGAGCTGCAGATGGCCATCTGGCGATCAGTGAAGGGAATTTAAGAGATTTAAACTGTGTTTTTCCCGAAAAACACAATAAGCTGGTCTACAATCCCGTGAAATTTGATAACACTCCATATGTGAACAGAGCACCTCATCCCGTATTTCTAGTTGTTGGAAGACTGGTTAAGGTAAAAAATGTGGATCAGATTTTGAGGGCCTTTTCCCCTTTGCAAAAGGAATGCTTTGAATTACACATCATTGGTGACGGGGGGCAATATGAATCGTTAGTAGAACTGTCCCGACAATTGGGGCTGCAAGATCACATCGTTTGGCATGGATGGCAGCAAAGGCCATGGGATAAGGTGAATAGCGCGACTTCATTAGTCCTGGCGTCCGATACGGAACCGTTTGGGCTGGTTCTAATCGAAGCCCTTTCCAGAGGGATTCCGGTGATCTCAAGTAACTGCAAGTATGGGCCAGGAGAGATTGTGAATGACAGCAATGGCTGGCTGTATGAACCTGAAAATCTGGAACAATTGACGTCTATTTTGGGCGGCATTATGCAAGGTCATCTACGGCTTCCTGAACCTGAAGTATGCAGAGAATCTGTGAGAAGGTATGCAGTTCAGAGCATTGCTGAACGGTTTGAACAGGCACTTCAGGAGATTGCAACGTATCGAACCGTTACAACAGGAATGAATCGTTCACAAAATATTCAAAAAAACAGTTGACACAGCAAAAAAATAGAATTATTATAGAAAAAAATTCAATTTAATGAAATTAAATACATTAAAACATCATAAACATTGAAGAAGTAATTATACACAAAGTCATACACAGGACTCTACGGCATATCCATTATGAAATCATATTTCAATTTCAATGAAATTGATGTTACGTACAATTCCTAGACTAACCTCTTGATTCCCTCCTTTCGTTTTAAAATAGACTTGAATGTACAACTTTTGTGCTAGACAAGCCTTCACTCCATACTTCTAACGATTGATTCGTTCAGCTTCTTTGTTTTCTCTTACAGCTTCCTCTTGTACTACACCTTTTTCGTTCTATTTATGCAAGCGCTTACTTTTGGTTGTTATATGAGAGGAGGTGAGAAAATATGACGAATTACAAAAAACCAACTTTCCGCAAATTGGAATCTGCAGCGATTGCTGTTGCAGCAGGCTGCGGCTGTGGCTGTGCATTTTCAGTGGGCGGCGGTTACGGATGTTAATCATTTATTCTTCATGAACACACAAAGAGGCCTGTTTATCGGCCTCTTATCTTGATTACTGGAGGCTTGTTCATGCAAATAGAGGAACGATTGCATATTCCGGATGTCGCAGTGTACTACGAAGATGGTCATTATGTCGTACATAACGTTCAACTCAACTGTTGGGTTGTGTACTCACCAAGCGAGTATGATATTGCGTCGGAATTGATATATGACAGGAAGTCGGTAGCAGAATTGATTGAATCCGGTCTGAACCCTCAGCAGGTGAAACAGGTTGCTCGAAAAATGCTGATGTACCGTGTGGCCTATCAAGGAGAAAGACCTGCCGAGTATCACTTGCTGGATGTGATGCAGAAGCAGGGAATAGGCAAGGTGCCGCCTACCGCTGTTTATTTTGTAACCACCTACAAATGTAATCTGAGCTGTATTTATTGTTACGCGGACAGCAGCCCGGAGCGCTCGATGAATGGGGATATGAACACCGAAGAAGCCAAAGACATGATCAGACAGATCAAGGAACTGGGTACCAGTACCATCGTATTTACAGGCGGTGAGGCATTTATCCGTAAAGATATTATGGAGCTTATGGCCTACAGTAAGGAAATTGGATTACGAGTCAATGTAATCAGTAACGGCACGTTGATTAATAGCCGTGAAAAGGTCAACGAAATTGCCAAACTGGTGGATTTGTTTACGATTAGCTTTGACTCGCTCGATAAAGAGGAGCATGAAGCCAACCGTGGCATAAATACGTGGGAACGAGCGCGTAAAGCCATCGATTTGATCCTGGAAGCCGGAATCAAATTAAAAATCAACCAAACGGTGACCAAGCATAACCGGGATTCGGTTGATCCCATGCTGGAGTTCGCGACGGAGCGTTCGGTACGCTTGAATATTGTACCGCTAGCAACGCTTGGCCGCGGAGATGACCGCATGCAAGGACTGAACTTTGGTGAACGCCGCCGCATCGCGGATCGGATGTTGGATATCGAGATGGGAGATGCCCATGAAGACTGCCATGCCTTGAACGTAAGGCAATATGAGCGTAGACGGCATTGCGGTCACGGCACGAGTGAGTTTTCAATTGATGCGAAAGGTAACGTTTTCCCCTGCAAGCTGATGCATTCTCCGATGTTTCACGCTGGGTCGATTCGGGAGAAATCACTTCGGGAAATATGGGAGACGTCGGAAGTGTTTGAACGCTCACGGAACAGGACAGTACACACGTTGCCAGAGTGCATGAAGTGTACGTTCAGGGAATCTTGCGGCGGAGGTTGCCGTGCATTCCATTGGGGAGCCACAGGCGATGTTGATGGAACCGATTCGCAGGATTGTTCAGGCATCAGACGTGGAATTCGTAGAAAAATGGTCGCTTATTTCAAAATGGCAGGAGGTAAAACGAATGAGCCAGTGGTTTCAAATAGCCGATGATGTTTTTTTTGATGAGAATGTAGAGGGAATATTCATTCTTTCGGATTCTGGCGAGGTATTTGTCTTGGAGGATGATGTTAGTAAAGCGGTATGGAATATGCTTGCCGATTCTGCGCAATCTCTTGAGGAGATGGGTCAGCAGATCAAACTGAAATTTAATATTAGCGAAGAAGATCATGTCGAGGACGATATCCGGGATTTTGTAACGGCATTATCCAAAATGGGAGTTCTGAACGAATGCTTAGTACCCGCAGACAGGATTTCCTGATTCACGCATTGCAACAAGGAAAGTCTATCCCAATCGTGATCGATGGCAACTGCATGCATCCTCTTCTTGTTCAGGGGCAACACGTTGCTGTTCATCCTTTGCTGGAGGAGATCAAAGAAGGCGATGTTGTGCTGGTTCGTGACCAGATGAACGGCTTTCTGGCTCATCGTATTATCAGTCTTGGACATGACTTCGTTGTTACTGCAGGTGACCGCAATCACTTGTCTGATCCTCCTGTAAGGCGAGATGATATTTTGGGACGGCTGGACATACCGGAAGATCCAATGCTCAATCAGAACCCGGATCAAATTCCCGATCAACGTCACTTGACCTTAGCTGATTCACATGGGTCATCATCTGAAATGAAAGTTGTGGTTCATCCTGATGCCATGGGTACTTCATCCAGCGAAGCGTTATCCCGAGCCTTTGGTGTAGATATCGTCATTGCGGAAAATCCGTTCAGCCAGCTAATAAGTATGCGGGAGAAGGGATGGACATCCGTTGTCATTCATGAAGGTGCAAGGCAGCATCTATCTCGGCTGCCGCATGCTGCTAGCAAGGTCGTGATCTTTGCAGGTTATGAGGTGGCGAGAGAGACGGATGAATCTGCCGGTATTATTGGCATGAGTGATGTCGATTTCGTGGCCCGAACAGCCACCCAGTACTGGAATACACTACATGCAGAACTAAGCATTGCAGCGATTATAGGTTTTCATATGAGGGGGACAACCGTATGTCATGGGTAATTACCGCCACATGCGAAGGAGAAGTGCTGGCGAAATGTATCGTGGCTTGCCCGGAAGAAGCCATTCAGACATCTCCGGGTGCCAAGCAATATTATATTAATCCATCGGTATGTACCGATTGTGGCTTGTGTGATCTGGCCTGCCCTGTGGCAGCTATTTTTCCAGAAAGCGCCGTGCCCAAGCAATGGAGAAGCAGCATTGAAGAAAATCGTTCGTTTTTTCTCACGTAGTCACGCCGTCATAACCTGCATGTGTCAGCGCAAGGAGGAAGAGCCTTGCGTTGACATGTAGTACCAGGGAAGAAGGGAAGCCGGAACGAGATGCCGACATTTCGTGTACGAGTTGGGCAATATCCGCTGTTATTGGAGATGTGTAGAGCCATTAATGAATTAAGACAAGATAAGTTATGGACGGCTCCTCAGGAACGAAGCTATCCGCCTGCGCTTTTGAATCTTATTCGTAATCGGGGCCTCCGTTCTAATGTCTATCGATATTGGGGCAGTTTGCTTCTGAAAGATATGTTAGCCGTGCAGACTGGGCCTGAAGTGAAACTGGTCAAGCGTATATTAGCAGCATATGCCGATAACAAAGCAGATGAAGTTATGGCTGAGTATGAAAATCATATGGCTTCACAATGTGAGGCCATTCGGGAATATATTGCACCGTTAATACAAAATTTCGACATTGCCGAGGTTGTTGAATTAAAGCTGTACCCGTTATCCACCATGCCTCCTCCGCAGATTGGGAGATTTGGAGCCAGTCTTAGCAAAGCAACGTCCACTTCCGTCCATTTGGCCTTTGGCGCACCACCGCTTCATCTATGGGAGGACTTTAACCTGAACGTCTCTTTCTTCGCACGAGGTGGCATTCATTATCTCGTTAAAGAATGGCTGCTTGCTCACGAAGACGAATATGGAGAAGTAAAGGAAGGCTTGAAGCCATATCTGATTAATCTGGTTTCGGCGATCATTTTGATTGAGGTGGATCACTTTTTCAGCACGAATATCGATTTGGTTTTTCATGAAGAAGACAAATTAGTCTACCAGTGGGCACTCTCGCAATATGATGGCAAGCTGGGGTTTGGGGATTATCTGGTTCAATATGTTCGCAGTCTGAATGCCCACTGGCCGCCTCCGCATCTGGAAGAGGTGCGGCATGAGATCCCTATGACGGTTGTACATACGATCCAGAAAAAGGTTCGAGTCTCCATAAAGGATCAGTACAATCTTTTGGCAAACACCAGATGGATTGCGGATTATTATGATATTGCAGAATCAGAGTCAGAGGACGAAGGTGAACTGGGGAGGGCGTATCTGTTTCTGGTCTTACCATGGAATGCAGAAGGTGCTGCAGAGATCTGCTCCAGGCATCATATCCAGCATAGTCATCATGAAGCAGCTGTAACGTATGACCATACGACAGGTCAGAAGCAATTCGATACGACAGATACCCTCTGTCTACTCATTGATCAGGATGCAGATGCCTCTTGGAAATTTGTTTTATTGTGCCCTTCCGTTCGTACCGAACCAGGTTATTACATCGAGACTTCTGTATTGTCACAGATTCATACACCGATTGCTTTCGTGGATTCTGCCTCGGGAAGGAGAATATTATGAGCCGTGTACATGCCGGGTTTGCCCAGATGTGGATGATCGTCCGGGCAGGAGATCGGGCCATATGGGCATTGTTAGCACTTATTTTTGCACTCGGCGTGTGGCCTGGTTTCATGGTATGGGCGATCAAGCATTCAGTCAATCAACTGGCTAACGGCGACCGCAATGCCTCTTTAGCTTACATAGGTATTATTGCTGGGGCTGGCACGATTGCGATTCTGCTCAACGTGATACAGCCTTATTTTCTTAGAAAAGTAAAAGATCACGTCTATCACAATCTATCTATCCGTTTATTTGACAACGTGAATCGCAGAACAGAGAATGAGTTGCTCCAGGCGACAACGCGAAACCGAATATCAAGCACTTCGGAATCCGTCAACTCGATCTATCACGGTGGACTGGACGGGTTGACGGCTTTACTCCAGGTCATTATAACGGGATTCTCCCTGACATGGATTTTGCTAGTAGTAGCATGGTGGGCGCCACTGCTGATTCTCGCTGGAACGGTGCTTAATGTGTGGCTCATGAAAAAGGCAGCAGCTACTGAATCGGATTTTCTGCAGAGCATCTCGGAAACAACGAGGCTTGAGGGAACGTTTCTGGACTTGCTGACCACGTTTAAATCTGCCAAAGAAATGCGTATTTTTGGTATATCCAGTTGGGTGAAAGGTAAATGGCAGGCAGAGCAGATTCGAATCGCACGGTTAACGATCAGACAAATGGTCAAGACCGGATTTTACAGGCTGGCAGGTCAACTCGGCAGTGGGGTTGTGACAACCATTGTATTGCTGGTGGGGCTATGGAAACTTTGGCAAGGTACCTTGCATCCGGGCGAAGTCGCGGCATTGCTTATCGGAGGACTGCATCTGGAACAGTTGCTGGGTCTGGTGCTCACTCAAGGCAAGCACTGGCTAGGACGGAAAATATTTTTGGCGGAGTTGATTGAGCAGCCTGCAGAGGAACAGCCGAACAAGACTGCAGACCCGGTTAAGGGGACTTTTGCAAACACAGCTGTTGCCAGAAGTGCAGACACAACTCCAGATGCGGGGATGGATACAGTCACAGGCGCAGTTAACTGCACAAATAATGATATCCATTCTACCTATGCAATATCTGTTCGCCAATTAACGTTCAGTTATGACGGAGAACAGGATGTACTGAAAAATATCAACTTCGATGTGGAACGCGGAGCCAAGGTGGCGATCGTTGGCGCTAACGGCTCAGGCAAAAGCACCTTGATGCTGATGCTTGCGGGGCTATTGAAGCCGGATCAGGGTTCCGTAGCGTCGGAGGATGTAGGTGGCTTCTGCTTGCAAGACTACGGACGTTATAAGCTATCCGCTGCCGAGAATGTGTATCTGGGTGACATCACTCGTAAGGAGCATACCGATGGCATGATGGAAGCGTTGAAGCTGACCAATGCCCAATTTGTAAACACGCTGCCACAAGGGTTGCAAACCGAACTGTGGCCGGAAGTCGGAGGAGCCGATCTTTCAGAAGGGCAGTGGCAAAGGCTAGCGTTAGCCAGAAGTATGTTCCGGGCTATTTATCGGGCAGGCTCAGTCATCATTATGGATGAACCGACGTCCAAACTTGACCCGAGTAACGAATTAAGCATTCTGGAGTCTATTATTAACCGGTTAGAGGGGTACACCGTGTTATTCGTTGTTCACCGTTTGGTAGGTTGTGCTTTTGCCGATACGGTTCTCCTGATGGATCAAGGGGAAATCCGGGACTATGGAACGCATGACGGACTGCTTGAAAGAAGCCAACCTTATCAAGCGATGTGGAAAGCTTCTTCTTCTTTTATGGAGACGATGAAGGAAGAGGAAGGAGGGGACGTGGCCTAATGTGGTTGACCAAGGTAAAGAACAAACGAAAGCTGTTACCGTGGATTGCATTTGCTCTCTCTGTGACCCTGTTCAAAGGCATATTGCCAGCCGTTCGCATTTTTCTATTCGGATATGCCGTTCAGCAGGTGATTACCGGGGTGGATCTCGATCGCATGATTATGCTGATGGCCTGGTTTGCAGCGGCAACCATCGGAGAGAAATTGATGGATTCGTTATACGGCATTGCGCTGGAGGGATTACGTGTTCACTTGGGGCGAGCCGCCAAAGAGCTGTATATCGATCAATACAATAAAGTGCCCTACCAGAAACTTCTCGATGCCTCGTTCTCCGAATCTGCGGAGAAGGCAGCGAACGGTCTGGATCGTGGACATCGCGTTCTCACACTTGCGCTGGATGTTCTTAGTGCCGCAGTTACTCTGATCAGCTTGGGTACAGCGCTGTGGTTTGTCACGAAAATCGGGTGTCTGGTGATGATGGTGACCTTTGCTTTTGTTGTATTCAAACAATACAAGTTGGGGCGTCAGATGTTTAACGTGGAGAATCAGCTGTCAGGGCAGCGTATCCGCGAAAATTATTACCGCAGCACCGTCATGGATTTTCAACTGGGTAAGGAACGCAAGTTTTTTGGATACTCCCCACACATTGTGAGTCTTTGGAGAAATACATTTACTGACATCAGCAAGACCCATCAATCCTTTCTCCTTACTTCTCAAAAGACATCAGGAGTGATGCAGATCGGTCAGCTTCTTCTCATCTCTGCGGCCTATATGGTATCCATTCTGACAGCCAGTTCTTCTATCGGCGGTTTAATCATCGCCTTTCAACTGATTGATGAATTGCTTGGCAAAGCCAATGCATTTGTACTGGAGCTGCGTATGTTTACCAGTGAATTACTCACCGCATCCAATCTCTCTCGTTTTCTAGCCACGGATACGGCAGATCACGTCGAGACCACTGCCAAGGAAGCTGACAAAGAAATCGAACTGAATGGAGTTGGATTCTCCTATCCCAATAGCAGCAAACCTGTGCTGACGGATGTGACGATGCATTTTCGTACTGGAGAGCTCGTCGGGCTGGTGGGGGAGAATGGGGTTGGTAAAACAACATTGTGCAATCTGATCTGTGGCTTGCTTGAGCCTTCCGAAGGCCAGATTTGGATGGATGGAAAACCGAGCTTGCATACGGACAGACTACGTACAATCTCTGTTGCTTATGCTGACTTTGCCCGATTACCGCTGAGTATTCAGCAAAATGTTGGGCTTCATCGGGAGTGGAGTGAGGCTGCGCAGCAGCTTGTACAGGATATCACCGAGCGAAGTGGAGGCAAACGACTGGGTGCAGGATATACAGACGGAACGGAGCTGTCGGGCGGACAATGGCAACGTGTGGCAGTTGCACGGGCGATGGCTAATACCCAGACGATGCTGATTCTGGATGAACCTACAGCTGCAATGGATCCGGTGATGGAAGAAAGTGTCGTTCGGAGTGTCAAACAATTTGCAGCTCAGGGTAAAGCTGCTCTGCTGATTGCGCATCGAGTCAGCACAGTTATGCATTGTGACAGGGTCTATGTGATGGCGGATGGACAGATTGTGCAAGAAGGTGTACCGCTCAGACTGCTGGAGGAAGATGGCGTATTTCGGGAGATGTACGGTGCACAGGTGGCTTTGCTGAGGAAGCAGGGAATGACCGCATCCGCCGGATGATAGACGAAAGCCAGGGAAAGGGGAAATATCAATGAAGATACTCGTTGTCTCACGTGGAAACGGATTTGGACATGCGAAGCGCGATGTGCTTGTTGCCCAGCGGCTTATTCAGTTAAATCATGAGGTCATTATTGCGTCTTATTCCTCCGGATTTCAATATGTACAGAGGGCGTATTCAGGTCATCTGATTGATCTCGAACTGCCATCTGCTGGCAGTAGCGCCGAGCGAATTCTGAAGTTGCTGGATTTAATACGCCGCACAAAACCAGACGGCATCGTGGTAGATGAAGAACTGCTTGTATTACCACTCGCCAGAAGTTTGGGCATCCCAACCTGCTTCATCACCAATTGGATGGAAGATGAACAAGAGACGCTTGATTATCTGCAAATGGCGGATCGCATCGCGATTGTGGATCAGCAGGAACACTGGATGTTCCCTGCATCGGATTCGATTCGGGAGAAGCTGCATTTTGTGGGTCCAGTGGTCGAGGTGCCTGAACGGACAGAGGTCAGGGAGAATAAAATCATCATAACGTCAGGATCAGCGACGATTGCGGACGTTCCCTTTTTCAAAAAAGCGATAGCGGATCTGAAGGGGGAAACGGACTATATCAAGCTGGTGTACAGCGGCACATTGACCAGATCATTGCAGCGGCTCGGGGATGAAACGACACAGTTTATTGCTGACCCGGGCTCTTTTATGGACGAAGTGAGGGATAGCTCCCTGGTGGTGTGCAGAGGGGGGCATACCACGTTGTGGGAATTGGCTTCGCTGGGTGTACCCGCTATCGCAGTTCCACGGCGGGAAGAAGTGAATCCCTACAACATTGTGTATGCTAGGCAAATGGCAGAGAGAGGTTATATCCGGTGGCTAGAGGAGTCAGAGATGGATCAAGGCCTTATTGCTACGTATGCCAGTGAGATTTTACGTGGAAAGACACAGCTTCAAACCTATGCTTACGATGGTACAGCATTGGATCATCTGACCTCTTGCGTTCTGGAAAGCTTTTCACTTCAGCTTGCGGAGAAGCTGTTATGAACGTTACGGTCATTATCCCGGTATACGGCAAACCGGATGTGTTGCACCTGACTTTGCAGGCGCTTGTCGGTCAGCATTACTCGGACTTTTCCGTCTGGCTGGTGGATCAAGGAGGAACGATTTCTTTTGAACCGCTCAGGGATGCCTTTGAAGACAAGCTGCGTATTCATTACATGGACACTCCGGCACATACAACGGTATCCGCCAAACGAAACATAGCGATTCGCGAATCCGCGGAGGATGTGGTTATCTTTTTGGATGCAGATACGATTGTGTGTGCTGATTTTGTTGGTGAACATATGGCAATGCAGTGTTCCGGGCATGATGTGGTGATTGGTTATATTTATGGGAAGAAGGGCATGCACCGGGAAGAGCTGAATTATGAGGGGAAGCTGGAGCTTGAAGCTTTTATGAGATGGTTCGAACATGAATCCGGGCGTATGCCAGACGAGCGTGAGAAATATTATGAGCCGGTGCGGGATCAGCTGATGCAGCTGCAGTGGCCTTGGGCTGTATTCTGGTCAGGAAATATCTCTGTTTCCCGAATAGCATTGCAGCGCGCAGGCGGATTTGAGCACAGGTTCAAAGGCTGGGGCATTGAGGATATCGAGGTCGGATACAGACTTGTGCAATCAGGATATACACTCCATTTAAGCCGGTCGGCTTGGGCTGTACATGTGCCACATGAGGTGGATGAGGCGCAGCGAATGCGAGATCAGGCGGTGAATGCCAGAATGTTTTTGCGAAAATATCCTGGAATGGAGATTGAATTATTCCTTCTCAAGCTGCATGACTGGAAGAAGGATTCAGTGACAGCTACAACCACCACGGCAAGCACAGCCGTAGCCATAACCGACACCCTCGTTCAGGAGGATGCACTGACCCATGTGATGCAGAAGGTTATACAGACGGTCACTTCAAGCTATGGTACTCATTTTTTAATGATAGGTTATGATGCCGAGCTGTTTGCGTTATCGCAAGTGAGTACACTGATCGACCCCAGAGAGGTGAGCGAAGGGCTGATGAATGTCTCTGGAAAAAAGGTCTACAGGCTTGCCGGGAGCTGCATGCCGTTTGATACATTGTCTTTCGATGGCTGTATCATCACTCCAGTGTGGACGATGTACAGAGCGGAGATGATTCCCCATCTTCTCATGGAAGCGTTGAGAACCTCGTCTGTATGTTATTGCTTAAGTCCAAGAACGGAAATTCTTCCTCTGCTAGCAACCCTCACTTCTTTGAAAAAACGGGGCAGAGACATCGAATACAACATTGTGGATGTCGTGGATCGAAATATGAAACTGGTTACGTGCACAGACCGTGGAATGGTTCAAGTTCAGGAAGGAGGCATGTTAGATGACCCAAGGAGTCACCGTCATCATTCCTACATATAATCACTCCGATTTGCTGGAGCGCACGCTTGTATGCCTGAAGCATCAGGAGGCGGACACATCCTTATTCGAGGTCATTGTATGTGATGACGGGTCAAGTGATCATACGAAGGATGTCGCCTGTTCCTTTGAAGACGATCTGGATCTGAGATACTGTTACCAGAAGGATTTGGGGTTTCGGGCAGGGACAGCACGGAACATGGGGCTGCATCTGGCTAAACATGAGATATGTGTATATCTGGATACCGGCGTACTGATCGGTGCGGATATGATTCTTAATGTCATTCAATTTCATCAATGTCACGAACATACGGTTGGACTCGGCACAGTTCATGGCATGAATCAAAAGGATCACGAGCAACCGCTCGCCAAATACTTGCAATCCATCGCTTCCTCGGAGCATCCTGAGGCCTGTTTGCGGAATCCGATGCTGAAGGCTTATCCTGACTCCAGACAATTGCAGTTTGATTTTTATGAAAATGATCTGGATCGCAGTTCTGCTCCATGGACGATGTTTTGGACAAGCATGGTTTCGGTGGAGACCAGTTTGCTGAGACAGGTGGGCGGATTCGATGAGTCGTTCCATGGCTGGGGACACGAGGATCTGGAGCTAGGTTACCGCCTCTGGAAGGCAGGGTTGCATTTCCGGGCAGACCCTTCACTCCGTGCGTTACATTTGCCACATGAGCAGTTTAATCCGGTAGAGATGACTAGCCGAAAGAATCATTTGCATTTTGTGAAGCTACATCAGGAGCTTCCCGTGGAGCTGTCCTATGTGAATCAAAACTTTGTTTATGAAATGTTGCTTGCACAGTTTAATGTTGCGGATCAACATCTGCCGCAAGATTACAAAGACATTGATCGGGCCCTGCTTGGTTTGCGGGAAGAAGGCAGACATTTGGCTGTCGGGTATATCACTCCCGCGTTTGCAGACAGGTTGAATATCACCGATGTATTTGCATGCAATCAGAAGAATACCGAGATTATTCGTACAGAGAGACCGGACGTTCATACGGCCTACAAAGCAGGGTTTGTCAATTTTTGTGAGGAAGATACGTACGAAACGGCAATCGTTACAGATATCTGGAAGGTCATTCCGCTTACACTGTTAATCGTGTTTCTGGATGAGATGCTGCGGATTGCTAAACGAGTGTATCTGCTGGATACAGCGGGTGTACAGCTCGAAAATCTTCCTATTGTGGGGGAACAGCTGCCAACCGGATTTCATTCTGAGTTACTTGGGCGTACGAGCAAGACAGCGGTGTTTGGCATAACTCGTCTGGCTCAGCAGCTGGATGCCGAGGTAAACAACCTGTGAACGGGACAGGTTGTTTTTCGTTTTTATTTTCAATACAATCAGTAAGATTAGTGTAATACAAATTCCGATGATGAACCGGGGGAGAATGAGGATGACAACGAACTCCATTGAAAATGAAAAAGAACTGTCACCGGAACAACGTGATGAATTGTTCAAGGCATTAAAGACCCGTTTTGAAAAGAATATGAGTCGTCATCCCAATCTGGAGTGGGCTAACGTAGAGGCTAAAATGGAAGCACACCCGGACAAACTATGGTCACTGCACGAGATGGAGAAAACCGGCGGCGAACCGGATGTTGTGGAGTTGGATAGTGAGACAGGTGAATATATCTTTATAGACTGTTCAGCAGAGAGTCCCAAGGGTCGCCGCAGTGTATGTTATGATCAGGCCGCACTGGATGCTCGCAAAGAGAACAAGCCCAAGCACAGCGCGGTTCAGATGTGCATCGAGATGGGCATTGAGCTTTTGAATGAAACCCAGTATCGGGAGCTGCAGCAGCTAGGAAGCTTTGACCTGAAAACATCCAGCTGGGTGGTGACACCTGAACATATAAGACAGCGGGGTGGAGCTATTTTTTGCGACCGTCGTTACGATACCGTCTTTATGTACCATAATGGTGCGGAGTCTTATTATGCGGCAAGAGGTTTCCGCGGTTTGTTAAGGGTGTAAATGGAATCTAAATTGGACTAATAGAGAGGAACGATTCGGCAGGGTGCGAATGGTTCCTCATTTTAAATTAAATTAAGCCAAGTTAAGTGAGTTAAGCTATATAAGTTGAACTATTCTTTTACACAATAACGGAGAGGACAGAAAAAACCTGAAAAAGCGGAGCTAAAAGCTTTCTGAAAGAAAGCTAGCATCGGAAGCATACGCTTCGCCTTTATCACCGGATTTTCCCCTTTGGAAAAGGGAATCCAAAAAATCTGGGGATAACCGCTACTCTCCAGGTTATTCTGTCATCGGAGTGGGCCGTGTAAAATCTTTAGTTCAACTTATATAGATCTCCTTTTTCATTTGGCTCCTCAATATGCACCATAACCCGAACCAGATAATCCTCCGCATGCTGCAACACAATCTCATCCTGCATGTAATCTTCGTAGGCATCCCCCTTAATGACATATTGTTTCTTCTCTATATAATCAAAGATTTGCGGAAAAAACTTCTCGGTATCTCCATAGTCGGCTCTGGCATAAGACACTAGATAGAATCCCTCGGGCATATACGCCTGTTCATGATGCTCTGTGGTCATATAGCTGTACATATGAGAGATCATATCTCCATCCTTGCGTAGCAGATCCGCTTTGGGGATGATGACTCCGCCGGGATAGCCGAGTGGTGCATGTTCCTTGTTCAAACGCACTCGAAAATCCTCCCATAGTTCCTCAGGGAACTCCTTTTTGGATGAGTAGATGCGGCGGCTCAGCAACAAAGGGGTTTCAGGTTGCCAGATGACATGCATTTGGCTGGTGTTCAGGTGCATGGATTGCTCTATATTTTCCGCACGCTGAATAATCATTTGTTTTGCCTGAGTCAGTTTGGCAATCTGCAGCTGCAGATTTTCTTCCTGTTTACGCAAGAGTTGAAGAGTGGTATCCGGAGAACGCTCACCGAGATGCTGCTGAATTTCCTCCAGGGACATGCCCAGCTCTTTGAAAATATGAATAACGCCGATCGTTTCAAACTGGCTGTGACTGTAAAAGCGATAACCGTTATCCGCCACATAAGCAGGTTTGAACAGACCGATGCGGTCGTAGTAAATGAGGGTTTTTCGCGAAACCTCGGACAGCTTGGAAAAGGCGCTAATGGACAACATTTCATTGGGATGCATAAGTACCTCCAGGTCGAAAATAATGGATTGACTGTATAGTTACTATACAGTTTATAATACAGCTGTTCTGACCGCCATCTACCTTTAGATCGCAGATCAGGGTGTTTATTTTAGATGAGGAGAATGCTTATGGTCAGGAAATTACTGCAAAGTGTACGCGAATATAAAAAGGATACGTGGCTGACGCCCTTGTTTTTGCTAGGTGAAGTGGCCATGGAAGTCATTATTCCGCTGTTTATGGCTGAATTGATCGACCAGGGGATCACGGGGGGCCAGATGAATCAGGTGACCAAGTACGGCTTGATTCTGGTGTTGTTTGCCCTGGTGTCTCTGGTCTTTGGAGCGCTGGCGGGTAAGCATTCTGCGATTGCCATGTCGGGGTTCGGTAAAAACTTGCGTTACGACCTGTTCCGTCATGTGCAGCAGCTGTCGTATTCCAATATGGACAAATTCTCAACCTCAGGGATCGTCACCAGGCTGACTACGGATATTACGCATGTGCAAAATGCATTTCTGATGATTATCCGGATTGCCTTCCGTAGCCCGGTGATGATGATTTTTGCAACGATTATGACGTATCGCATCAGCCCGGCTATTGCAATGTGGTTCATGATTGTTATACCCGTGCTGGCAATTGGCATGATGCTCATCATGAAGTATTCTTTTCCGATTTTTGAGCGCGCCTTTGGAAGTTATGATGATCTGAATAAAGTTGTACAGGAAAATGTACGCGGCATTCGGGTCGTGAAATCGTATGTACGTGAAGAGCGAGAGGTATCCAAGTTTCAAGCCGTATCCCAGCGGATATTTGCACAGATGGCTAAGGCAGAACGCATTCTGGCGTATGAGCTTCCACTGATGCAAATTGTGCTGTATGCGGTGATGCTGATGATCTCATGGATTGGCGCCAAACTGGTTGTGGGTGGGAATATGACTACCGGGGAGCTGACGAGTGTATTCGCGTATTCCATGCAAATTCTAATGAGTTTGATGACGCTGGGCATTGTTGTCATTATGGTTGCCATTGCTCGTGCTTCGGCGGGACGGATTAATGACCTGTTAAGTGAACAGCCAGATATCACTAGCCCTGAATCGCCAGTTACAGAGCTGCACAGTGGAGAGATTGAATTCCGCAATGTGTCCTTCCGTTACTCAGACAAAGCCGAGAATTATGCCCTGTCTGGCATCAATCTGCGAATGGCTTCGGGACAGACGATTGGTATTATTGGGGCTGCGGGCAGTGCAAAATCCACCTTGGTGCAACTGATTCCACGTCTGTATGATGTCAGTGAGGGTGAAGTGCTTGTCAGTGGAGTCAATGTGAAGGAATACAATCTAAGTTTGCTTCGCAGTCAGGTCGCGATGGTATTGCAAAAAAACGTCCTGTTTGAAGGCACGATTAAGGAGAACCTGCGCTGGGGCAATGAACATGCAACCGATGAAGAATTGATTGAAGCGTGCAAAGCGGCGCAGGCACATGAGTTTATTTCCACCTTTCCGGATGGATATGATACTCATTTGGCACAAGGCGGTACGAACATTTCGGGAGGTCAGAAGCAGAGACTATGTATTGCCAGAGCTTTGCTCAAAAAACCGAAAATTCTGATTCTGGACGATTCCACCAGCGCCGTAGATACACGGACCGACGCGTTAATCCGCAACGTTTTCAAGGAAAGCATACCGGATACAACCAAAATTATTATTGCCCAGCGCATTGCATCTGTTGAAGATGCGGATCAGATTGTCGTGCTGGATGAAGGTAAGATGGTAGATATCGGAACCCATCAGGAACTGCTGGATCGAAATACAATTTATCAAGAAGCTTATTATACACAGACGAAAGGCGGTGAAGCACTGGATGGATAACATGAATTATGGTCAGACGATAAAACGTCTGCTATCCTACTTTAAATATTACAAATTCAGAACCGCATTGGCGCTGATTCTGGTTCTAGTTAGTTCCGCCGTCTCTGTCGCTTCAGCTGCCTTTCTGCGATTGCTGATCGATGACTTTATTACGCCGCTACTTGGAAATCAGAACCCAGTGTTTGACGCCTTGTTACAGGCTTTAATTATTCTGGCTGTAATCTACGCTGCTGGAGTCATCAGTACGTTTGTCTCGAAACGGCTGATGATTACCGTCTCACAGCAGATTATGAAGAGGATTCGTGACCGCTTATTCGAACATATGCAGAAGCTGCCGATTAAATATTTTGACCGTAAAGCCCACGGGGATATTATGAGTCATTACACAAACGACGTGGATACGCTGAATATGATGCTGACGGATGGATTACCACAGCTGTTGTCCACTGCCGTGACGGTTGTGGTCGTTCTTGGTACGATGCTGTATCTGGATGTGCCATTAACAATCGTGGTTGTGCTAGGTGCACTTGCCATGCTCTGGATTACCAAAGTCGTGGGTACTAAGGCAACCGAGCATTTCTTCAAGCAGCAGGAATCGATCGGTGTGGTGGATGGATATATCGAGGAGATTATTCATGGGCAAAAAGTGGTGCAGGTATTCGGTCGCGAGCAAAAAGCGATGGAACAATTTGCCCGCCTGAATGATGGATTATTTGACGACTCGGCGACAGCTAACAAATATTCGAATATCCTTATGCCAATCAATGCAAATCTGGCTACGTTAATCTACGTGCTTGTGGCCATTGCAGGCGGAGCTATGTCAATCTCGGGCTGGAATACCGGCTTGAGTCTGGGAATTATCGCAGCTTTTCTGAGTTTATCCCGTAATTTCACAATGCCCATTGCCGAAATTTCCTCGCAGGTCAGCATGTTTGTCGTAGCTCTTGCAGGGGCTCAGCGGATATTTAACATGATGGATGAACAGCCTGAAGCCGATGAAGGCCGTGTGACCTTGGAGAAAAATCTGGATCAGGCCGGATGGGTCTGGAAACTGGAGGACGGAACAAGTGTTGTTCTGAAAGGCAAAGTGGAGTTTAAGGATGTCCGTTTTACGTATGACGGAAAGAAACAAGTGCTTCAGAATATTACGTTATATGCCATGCCTGGACAGAAACTTGCGTTCGTAGGTGCAACGGGTGCGGGCAAGACAACCGTAGCCAACCTGCTCAATCGTTTCTACGATATTACAGAAGGCGAGATCATCTATGATGGCATTAATATTCAGCGTATTCGAAAAGCGGATTTGCGGCGTTCTCTGGGAATTGTGCTGCAGGATACCCATCTGTTCTCGGGTACGGTAGCTGAGAACATTCGATACGGAAGACTGGAGTCCAGTGACGATGAGGTCATTCAGGCTGCGAAGCTGTCGTATGCGGCGAGTTTTATTGAACGTTTGCCTGACGGGTATGAGACCTGGCTAGATGGTAACGGCAATGGACTATCACAGGGACAGAGCCAGTTGCTGGCGATTGCCAGAGCAGCGATTGCCAATCCGCCGGTCATGATTCTGGATGAAGCCACTTCATCCATCGATACACGTACCGAATCGCTGGTTCAGAAGGGCATGGATAATCTGATGCAGGGTCGAACGGTATTTGTCATTGCACACCGTTTATCCACTGTGCGGAATTCCGATGCCATTATGGTCATGGAACATGGCCACATCAAGGAGCGCGGTGATCATGAACAGCTACTGTCTGCAAAAGGTACGTATTATCAATTGTATACTGGAGCTTTTGAGTGGGATTAACGTTTAACGTAGTATTTAAGCATCAAAGAGTATACTAGAAAGCAGCCAAGATCAAAAAGGGGGTGTCCCAAAAGCCTTATAAATGGCTTTTGGGACACCCTTAAATTTTGTCACTGGTGGAGCAATTGTAGAACGGATTGAGGGCTTTGATTCGATTGTGTGAGCATGGCTTGTGCAGCCTGCAATAAAATATTTGATTTTGTATACTCTAACATTTCTTTGGCCATGTCTGCATCTCTAATTCGAGATTCTGCATTACTCAAATTCTCTGTAGCATTACTTGTATTGTTTAATGCGTGTTCCATTCGATTTTGGATTGAACCGTATATTCCACGAATACTGGAAATTTTGGAGATGGCCTTGTCTACACGAGATAATGCTTGTTGTTCAATAGCTGGTGGTAACAAGCCCTTCGTTGTCATGCCTAACTCATCAGTCTGCACGTTGAATAAGGGGATATCCATATGTTGCCCTTGATTTGCTCCGGCTTGGACCGTGAGTTTCGGTGTGATATAGTCTATGTCTTTGATCTCGACAGTTGAAGTTGTTTCTATGCGTGTAGACACTTCTATTTCGTTTGTACGTTCAAATACATCCAAATTTAATGAGAAAGGGCCGTATTTGAAAGCAAGTGTTAAACTTGATTGAGAAGGGAGGTTAACATCCCAATCAAAATTAATTGTAGGTTGTCCCCCTGAGGGATTATGAATTGCAAGTTGGGTTGGTGACAGAGATCCGAGTGAATCATCGAACGTAATACTAGCATTTGCTTCCGTTCCTGTCATCGTATATGTTGTATTCCCAGATGGCGAATTTATGGATGTTACACCATTGGGGATAAGTAGCCCATTTGCATCTTTCATCACTGAATTATCAGGTGGGTTAACTAGGTTACTTAGCTTTAAATTCGTATCCGTTGGATTTCCGTTATTTATTATATATTCGATTTGCATCGAATTATCTGGAAGTATAGTCCGGATTCTTTTTATCGATACTTCGCTATTTGGAAACCACATATGATCCCAAGCCGGAACTGTACCGGTATTGCTTCTAGATGTATACTCCACTGGTCGCATCATGCCATCCACTTCTACATTCTCACTCATCGTGCCATAAACACGACCTAATGTTTTGGGGCCAAACCAAGTTGTGTTCATTCCCGAAGCAAACCAATAGTCTGGTGCTGAATATTGCGGATCGGTTGTAGGTGCTAACGTTTCATATACTGAACGCTCTGTATCTGTTTTAGTTGTTGTATAAGTATCCACATTATATTCGTTGTAACTTTCTCTCAAATCCTCCGAGGTCATCGGAGTAATTACATTTGTGTTTGTATACGTCTGAGTTGTAGATGACGTTTTAGAATTGCTGGTCAGGTGTCTTGCTTCTGGGGGTGTCCCAGAGGCTGCATAAACTACAGTTTTCTGTACGGTTGGAATTGTAGGCGGCTCACTAAGGGAAGTGTTTGTACTGGAACTTGAACGATCCGCCAGTATTTCATAATCATCTCTTGCCAACAAGTTTATCGTGTTATAGCTTGTGCCTTGGGAGATGTGGTTTATTTCATTCGTAAGCTCTTGAATCTCGCTTTCAATCATCAGACGATCGTTATCGGTATATGTATCATTTAGACCCTGAACAATCAGTTCTCTCTGTCTTTGTAAAATAGCTGAAATTTCTTGCAGTCCACCTTCTGCTGTTTGAACAAGAGAAATCCCATCCTGTATATTGCGATTTGCTTGGTCAAGTCCCCGAATCTGTGCCCTCATTTTCTCGGATATTGCTAGTCCTGCTGCATCATCAGACGCACTATCAATTCTTTGCCCAGAAGATAGTTTCTGTAGGTGGCCAGAGTTATTACGGGCGTTTTCTTGAATTCTCCTATGTGCACTAGTAGCCGCTAAGTTATGCGAAATAATCATATGTTATACCTCTATCTAAAGTGGAGTGATATGATTAATTTTACCATGGTAGAATAAGGATAGTCTATTGATATGTGATTTTTTTGTAAATGTAGTGTGCAAATCGCCCACAAAAGTGATGTCTCCACTAAGATAATTACCTCAGAAAGAAGAGGGCCATGCGCCACCGCACAGCCCATTAAGAGGAGGAAATGCAACACGTATTAAACTACAGGTTCATTTTGCTTTTTGAAAAAGTATTCAATCACTAATTCAAGCACAGGTCCCGGTACTGCACGCTGCAGCTGGGACAGATCACCAAATTCCATGCGATACGGCTGCTCGGTACTGCTCGGAATCCAGTAGGGTAGAGGTTTACCCGTGGAATCCAAGCCATTAGGATCACCTGTCGCAATGAAATTCGATAGATAATTACACATCTGGCGTGCCAGATCATAATGTTTACCCGTGAAAGGGCGCCAGCATTTGGCGAGTGTCTCAAAAAAGAACCATAGATCAACCGAATGGAACGTGCCTGGCTGATCCCAGCCGGGAATCTCTGCGTCGAAATTATAATAATAGAGTGGTGTTTCAGACGGATGACCGCTGTTGGAGCGAATTACCAGCTGAATCGCATGTTCAATCATGCGCACAGAAGCTCGCTGTAAGGCATGATCCAGATCGCTAGTATCGGCT
>Ga0105246_10000375_pt1 | contig 23857 bp, 21 predicted proteins | sample KBSM64metaG_FD_99694 | JGI IMG/M metagenome (GOLD analysis project Ga0105246, IMG submission 99694) | Miscanthus rhizosphere microbial communities from Kellogg Biological Station, Michigan, USA - KBS M6-4 metaG | ecosystem: Host-associated > Plants > Roots > Rhizosphere > Soil | place... | reverse complement strand
TGGGCGGGGAGGTTCCCGGAGCTGTTCCGGCCCAGGTTCGAGGAGTACGCGAACGCCGACCTCGAGCTCTGCCTGGGCGAGCCTCCCGACGAGCAGGTGGCCCGCCTCCACGCGGTCGCGGTCGACCCGGAGGGGTACGTCGTGGTGTGCCGGTCGGTCGAGGAGTGGCGGTTCCTTCCGGGCGGTCGACGCGAGCCGGGCGAGACCCTGGACGCGCTGTGCCGGCGCGAGCTGCGCGAGGAAGCGGGCTGCACCGTGCTCGGCGACCCGGGTCCCGTGTTCGTCTTCCACCGGGCGACGTCGCGCAACGCCGATCCCCACCAGGCACACCTCAGCCATCCGGTCGCCGCCTGGGCGTACGTCGTCGCGCGCGTCGAGGTGACCGGCCCACCCACGAACCCCGCGGACGGCGAGTCCGTCGTGGAGGTGGTCCGGCTCCCCGTCGCGCAGGCGGCCGCGTGGGTGCGGGTCCACGACCGCGAGCACGCGGACGTGATCATGCTCGCCGAGGCGATGGGGCTACTCGCGGACTGAAGCTCCGGCGCTGGGCACCGGGACCCCGAGCCACCGGGTGCCGACCGGTGCGATCCGCACGCGCCGCGGATCCAGGTCACCGCTCTGCTCGTCGGCGACGGCCCGTTCGATCCGTACCTCCACGCGGTCGTCGGCGAGTCCCTCGGCGATGCCCTCGCCCCACTCGACGATCGTGACCGCCTCGTCGAGCGAGGTGTCGAGGTCGAGGTCGTCGAGCTCGGCGACGCCGCCGAGCCGGTAGGCGTCGACGTGCACCAGGGGCGGTCCGGCGCCGAGCGACGGGTGCACGCGCGAGATCACGAACGTCGGCGAGGTGACGTCGCCGCGCACGCCGAGACCCGCGCCCAGCCCCTGGGCGAACGTCGTCTTACCCGCACCGAGCTCCCCCGAGAGCACGACGACGTCGCCGGCCCGCAGGCTCGTGGCGAGCGCGGCACCGAGCGCCCGCATCGACGCTGCGTCCGGCGCGTCGTACGACCGCGGGGCCGGGCGGCGCAGCTCGACGTACGGTGAGGTGCCGCCGACCGGGACGAACCCGTGCTCACGCCAGAACCTGCTGGTGGCCGGCAGCTCCTCGCGCGCCAGCACCGCGAGCTCGTCGTACCCCTCGGCGCGCGCCATCGCCTCGGACACCAGCGCGGTGGCGACCCCGTGGTCACGCACCTCGGGCAGCACGCCCACCCGTCGTAGCCACAGGGTGGGTCCCTGGGGGTCGAGGACCAGCGCGCCCACGTCGCGGCCGTCGTCGTACGACGCGAGCAGGCCGCCGTTCTCCAAGGCCGCCGCGATCGACTCCTCGGTCTCACCGAGTGCGTCGGCGGGCGGGTGGAGCGCAGGTCGCGTCGAGAAGGCGGCGCGCACGATCTCCAGCACCGCCGGCGCCTCCTCGGGACCGACCAGGCGGATCGTGGTCATCGTCGGTCGACCGTCTCGCCCGCCGACGACAGCAGCCGGTCGAGCTCCTCGTTCACGTCGTCGTACCGCTCCATGATCACCAGGTGTCCCGCGCCCTCGCACTCGAGCAGCGACGAGCCGGCGATGTGGGCGTGCAGCTTGCGGCTGTGGCCGATGGAGGTGAGCTTGTCGTCGGTACCGCAGATGATCGTGGTCGGCACGACCGAGAGCGCCTTGACGGTCTCGAACTTGTCGAGCGAGGCGATGTTCGGGAAGAACTCCGCGACCACCTCGAAGGGCGTCGACGACAGCATCTCGTCGACGAACTCGACGTAGGACTCCGGTACGTCGCCGCCGAAGGCGAGCTCGTCGGTGGCGACCATCGCCACCGAGCGCCCCAGCCGGCGTAGTCCGTCGACGGTCCGGTGCCCGCGAGCCAGGACCGCGACGAGCCGCTGCGCGACCTGCCCGCCGACCGTGGACGGGAGCACGGGCATCAGCATCCGGTGGGGCTCGAGCCCACCGGCCGTGGTCGAGATCAGCCCGACGCCGACGACGCGGTCGCCGAACAGCTCGGGATGCTCCTCGGCGAGCGCGATGATCGTCATCCCGCCCATCGAGTGACCCACCAGCACGATCGGGCCGTGTGGCACGACCGTGTCGAGCACGGTCTTCAGGTCGCGGCCGAGCTGCTCCATCGTGGCGTGGCCCGGCGTCGACCGTCCGGAGCGGCCGTGGGAGCGCTGGTCGTAGAACACCGTGCGCACCAGGCCGCGATAGGCGGCGCGCTGGAAGTGCCAGGAGTCGAGGGTGAGCGAGTACCCGTGCACGAAGACGACGGTCATCTCCGGCGTCGCCGCCCTGCGTCCCTGGGCGACGTACTCGTCCACCTCGACGTGGAGGTCGACGCCGTCGTCGGCGACGACCATGACCGGGGTCGAGCGCAGGGAGCCGAACGGCGTGTGGTCACCGGCACCGCGACGGCTGATCACCTGGCGGCGGCGAGCGACGCGGTACGCCGTCCCGGCCGCGGCCACGCCGACCGCGCCCGCGGCGACCGACAGGACCTTGCGCGTGGTGCTCACCGGGCGTCTCCCGAGTAGCGGCGGCGGAGCCGGCCGCCCATCCGGGTGACGATCTCGTAGTGGATGGTGCCGCAGGCGCGCGCCCAGTCGTCGGCGGTCGGCTCGCCCGCCGTACCGGGGCCGAACAGCACCACGTCGTCGCCGGCCGCGGGGTGGTCGTCGCCGAGGTCGATGACGAACTGGTCCATGCAGATGCGCCCACGGACGGGCCGGCGCTTGCCCTCGACCCAGACCTCGGCGGCGTTGCCCGCGTGTCGCGGCACCCCGTCGCCGTACCCGAGCGGGACGAGCCCGACCCGGGTCTCGGACGGCGCGGTCCACGTGTGGCCGTAGGAGATCGCGCCGCCGGCGTGGACGTCCTTGGTCAGCGCGAGCGGCGCGGTGACGGTCATCGCGGGCTCCAGGCCGAGGTCGCGGCTGATGCCCGGTGCCGGGTCGAGGCCGTACGCCGCGATCCCGCAGCGCACGAGGTCGAACCGGCTCGACGGCCGCAGGATCGCCCCGGCCGAGTTGGCCAGGTGACGGACCTCGGGCCGGAGTCCGGCGGCCTCGGCGCCGGCCAGCGCGTCGCGGAACTCGCGCTCCTGGGCGGCGTTCGCGGGGTGCTCGGGCTCGTCGCTGCAGGCGAAGTGCGACCAGATGCCGGTGATCCGCCAGAGCCCGTCGGCCTCCCCAGCGCGAGCCGCGGCCAGCACGTCCGGCCACAGATCCCTGGTCGACCCGCCGCGCGACAGGCCGGTGTCGATCTTGAGCTGGACCCGAGCCGGACCGCTGGAGCCGCCGCCGATGGCCGCGCGGATCGCGTCGAGCTCGGCGACGGAGTACGCCGTGACGTCGACGTCGCGCGCGATCGCCGCCGCCCAGTCGTCTCCCGGCATCGTGAGCCAGCAGAGCAGTCTGCCGGCGTCACCGGCCTCGCGGAGCCGGACCGCCTCCTCGATGGTCGCCACGCCCAGCCAGGGCGCACCGGCCGCCCGGGCCGCGCGCGCGGACTCGACCATGCCGTGCCCGTACCCGTCGGCCTTGACCACCACCATCACGTCCGCCCCGTCCGGCGCGACCAGGTCGCGGAGAATGCCGACGTTGCGCCGGATCGCGTCCAGGTCGACCACGATCTCGGGCCGACGGACCTCCGGGCTCATGCCCTCCATCCTTCCATCGACCCCCTCGGCTCCCGCCCCGGTGCCCGGCCGCCGGATGGGACGGTCCCGATCGACTCGGTCGACGGAGGCCCCGATCCCGGCGCCTGGCGAACACGGTTCATCCGGCCTGTCGGAGCAGGTCGGCGGTCACCTGCGGGAGGGCGCGGGCCACGGCGGGGGCGCTGATCGGCCCGCCCTGGGCGGCGTACGTCGCGGCCGCACCGTGGAGCCACGAGCCGACCGAGCCCGCGTCGTACGGCGTGAGGCCGGCGGCGAGCAGGGCGCCGCAGAGCCCGCCGAGCACGTCACCCGCCCCGGCCACGGCGAGCCACGGCGTCCCGGTCGTGGTGACCCGCACCCGTCCGTCAGGGGCGGCGACGAGCGTGTGGTGGCCCTTGAGGAGAACCGTCGCGGCGTACTCCGACGCAGCCCGACGAGCGAATCCCAGCTGGTCCGCCTCGACCTCCGTCCGCTCGACGCCGAGCATCGCCGCCAGCTCACCGGCGTGCGGCGTCAGCAGCGCCGGTCGGTCGACCGGGCGATCGAGGTGGTGGAGTGCGTCTGCGTCGACGACCAGGGGTACGTCGTCGCGCCGCGCCGCCGCGAGCGCCTCGGCCGCCCCCTCGTCCCCGCCCGAGCCGACGACCCACGCCTGCACCCGGCCCTCCGCCACGACCACCTCGGGATGGGCGGCGAGCACCGCGTCGGGCGCGCCGCCGGCGTATCGGACCAGCCCGACCAGCCCGCACGCCGCACCGGACGTCGACAGCACACCCGCGCCGGGATAGCGCTCGGACCCGGCCCGGATGCCCACGACGCCGCGGCTGTACTTCTGCGCATCGGGGTGTGGGCGCGGCAGCAGCGCCGCCACCTCGTCGCTCTGCAGCGCCGTGACCGCGGCCTCCGGCAGCTCGAGCCCGATGTCGATCAGCTGCACGACGCCACACTTCGAGGCGGCGGGCTCGACCAGGTGACAGACCTTGTGGGTGCCGAACGTGACCGTCAGGTCGGCGGTCACGTGCGCACCCTCGAGCCGTCCGGTGTCGACGTCGACCCCGCTGGGCGTGTCGACGGCCACCATCGGCACTCCGGCGACGGCGCGCACGGCCTCGGCTGCGCGGTCCCGCAGTCCCGGCCGTCCGCCGATCCCGACGATGCCGTGCAGGACCACGTCGGCGGCACCGCGTGCGCCGAGGTCGACCAGACGACCACCGCCGGCGCGCAGGGCCGCGAGCCCGCCCTCGTGCACCGCGTCCGCGACGGCCACCGCCTCGACCCGGGCGCCCCGACGAGCCAGCATCGCGCCGGCGTACAGCGCGTCCCCACCGTTGTCGCCCGGACCGACCAGCAGCAGCAACCGTCGCCCGTATGCGCCACCGAGCAGCCCGATGACCGAGGATGCCAGTCCGGCCGCGGCCCGCTGCATCAGCGCGCCCTCGGGCACCTGCGCCATCAGCACCTGCTCCGCCGCACGGACCTGGTCGACGGTATGGGCCGACCTCATGACTCCAGCACCACCACCGCCGAGGCGATGCCGGCGTCGTGCGAGAGCGACAGGTGGATGGTGGCGGCGTCCAGCTCGGCAGCGCGGGCGGCGACGGTCCCGGTCAGCGAGAAGAGCGGTCGGCCGGACGACTCCGACAGCACCTCGGCGTCGTGCCAGTCCAGGTTGCCGGGGGCGCCGAGCGCCTTGGCCAAGGCCTCCTTCGCCGCGAAGCGGGCGGCCAGCGAGGCCGGAGGTCGCCTCGCCTCGGTCGCGGTGAACAACCGCTCGATCATCCCGGGCGTACGACGCAGCGCGTCCTCGAAGCGCGCGATGTCGACCACGTCGATGCCGACGCCCACGACCGCCACGTGACCTACTCGACCGTGACGGACTTGGCCAGGTTGCGTGGCTGGTCGACGTCGTGGCCCAGCCGCGACGCGAGCTCGCACGCGAACAGCTGGAGGGGCACGACGGCGGGGATCGGCTGCAGCAGCGTGGAGACCCGAGGCAGCCGGATGACCGTGTCCGCGAACTCCTCGATCCCCTCGTCGTCGTCCTCGACGAGCACGATCGTCCGCGCGCCGCGGGCCCGGATCTCCTGGATCGCGCTCACCATCTTGTCGTGGAGCTGGTCGCGCCCCTTGGGCGGCACGACGCAGAACACCGGCAGCCCCGGCTCGATCAGCGCGATCGGACCGTGCTTCAGCTCGCCGGCGGCGAACCCCTCGGCATGCAGGTAGGCGAGCTCCTTGAGCTTGAGGGCCCCCTCGAGCGCGATCGGGAACCCGACGTGCCGACCCAGGAAGAGCACGGAGCGGGCGGCCTTCAGGTCATCGGCCAGCGCGTAGAGGTCGTCGGCACCGTCGAGGATCCGTTGCACGTGGTCGGGCATGTCGCGCAGCTCAGCGACCACCGCCGCGATCTCGTCGGCGTACGACGTGCCGCGGACCTGCGCGAGGTAGAGCCCGAGCAGGTACGCCGCCACCATCTGCGTGATGAAGCCCTTGGTCGACGCGACCCCGATCTCCGGGCCGGCGTGGGTGTAGATCACCGCGTCGGACTCGCGCGGGATCGTCGACCCGTTGGTGTTGCAGATCGCGAGCACCTTCGACCGCTGCTCCCGCGCGTGGCGGATCGCCATCAGCGTGTCGGCCGTCTCGCCGGACTGGCTGATCGCGACCACCAGCGTGGCGCGGGTGAGGATCGGGTCGCGGTAGCGGAACTCGTGGGCGAGCTCGACCTCGCACGGAATGCGGGTCCAGTGCTCGATCGCATACTTCGCCACCAGCCCGGCGTAGAACGCCGTCCCGCAGGCGATGATGATGATCTTGTCGACCTCGCGGAGCTCGTGCTCGGAGATCCGGATCTCGTCCAGCTGCAACCGCCCGGAGGCGTCGTGGCGGCCGAGCAGCGCATCGGCGATGGCCCGTGGCTGCTCGAAGATCTCCTTGCGCATGAACCAGTCGAAGCCGTCCTTCTCGGCCGCGGAGAGATCCCAGTCGACGTGGTAGCGCGTGCCCTCGGCCGGCGTGCCGTCGAAGCCGATCACCTCGACGCCCCCGCGGGTGATGGTGACGATCTGGTCCTGGCCGAGCTCCAGCGCCTCGCGCGTGTGCTCGATGAACGCCGCGACGTCCGAGCCGATGAAGTTCTCGCCCTCGCCGATCCCCACCACCAGCGGGGAGTTGCGGCGTGCCGCCACGACCCGCGACGGGTCCTCGGCGTCCACCGCCACCAGTGTGAACGCACCTTCGAGCCGCGAGCAGACCCGCCGCATCGCCTCCGTGAGCGTGCTCCCGTCGGCCAGCGCGGTCTCGATCAGGTGCGCCGCGATCTCGGTGTCGGTCTCCGAACGGAGCTCGTCGCCGGCCGCCAGCACCTCGGCCCGGAGCTCGGCGAAGTTCTCGATGATCCCGTTGTGCACCAGCGCGACGCGGGCGTGGTCGCCGAGGTGCGGGTGGGCGTTGGTGTCGTTGGGTGCCCCGTGGGTGGCCCATCGGGTGTGCCCGATCCCCGTGCTGAAGCCCTGCAGCGGGACCTCCACCAGCTGCTTCTCGAGGTTGGCCAGCTTGCCCGCCTTCTTCGCCCAGGCGATGCGACCGTCGGCGACCAGCGCGATCCCCGCCGAGTCGTAGCCGCGGTACTCCAGGCGCCGCAGGCCCTCGATGACGACGTCCTGGGCGCTCTTCTCGCCGACGTACCCCACGATGCCGCACATGGGCGGGAGTCTACGGCCGGAGGGCGGTTGCCCGGACATGGCGGGCGGGGCCGGCCACCCGCTGGTGGCCGGCCCCGCCGTGTCTGGTGTGACTCAGTGGGCCAGTCGCCGCACCAGGTGCGCGGCGTTCGGCGTGCCGAGGCCCGTCACCGGGTCCCAGCCGGGTCCGGCCTGGTAGCCGAATCCGCCGAGCTCGGCGACGTCGTTGTTGCCCGTCGTCACGTCGTGGAAGCTCGCGGCGTACGACGACGGGTTCCGGGCGAGGCGGTACAGCGTCGGGTTGATGTCACCGATCCGGTGGTGTGCCACCTGGTCGGCGATCGCCGCGATGGCCGACCACTGCGGCGTCCCCGCGCTCGTGCCTCCGAAGAGGAAGAACGTCGGGTCGTTCGGCGCGAGCCCGATGGTCACGTTGCACACGGCGCAGTGCGTGAGCACACCGCCGTTGACGCCCGCGTTGTACGAGACGTCCGGCACACCCCGAGCCGATCCCGGCACCAGGCCGTCCTGGAAGGCCGGCTTCGGGAACAGGGTGCTGAAGCCGCCACCGCTGCAGTTCACGTCGCTCGGGTCGACCGCCGGCGGGTTGCAGCCGAAGACCTCGGTCCACGCGGTCTCGCCCTGGTAGGCGCCGGTCACTCCGTCCGCGTTGAGCGTCGTCCCGCCGACACCCGTCACCAACGGGTCGGAGGCGGGGGTGCTCGCCGACAGCACGGCACCGTCGTTCGTGCAGTCCGGCTGGGCCGCGCCCGAGTCGCCCGACGAGGCGAACACCGTCCAGTGCTGGTTCTTGGCCTTGACGAACATCTGGTGCTGCGCCCGGGCGATCGCCGGGTCGACGCACTGCTCGGCCTCGCCGAAGCTCTGCGAGAGGACGTCACCGAGGTGGTGGGCGATGGCGAACTGGGTGGCTGCGAGGATGTCAGCGTCCTGGTTGCTCTTGGCCTGGACCAGCACGATCTTGGCGCCTGGTGCGATCGCGTGGGCCCAGAGCACGTCGAGGGTGGTCTCCTCGGCCCAGCCGACCTGGTTGGGGTCGTTGATGTCGAACGCGGGCACACCCTGAGGAGCGACCTTGCGGAAGTTGGCCTTCTTCAGGTCGAAGGTCCGGTTGAAGATGTTCAGGTCGGTGCGGATGTACGGCTGGTCGTAGGCGTCGACGATCACGATCGTCCGCCCCCGGCCGTCCTTGCCGTCCCTGAGCAGCGGGGTGACGTTGTAGGCCCTCTGGATCTGGCTCGGCTGGTAGCAGCGCGGGGCCCCGTTGGAGAAGTCGATGGGGTTCGACTGGCACGAGAACGTGACCTTGTTCGGGTTGATGTTCACCTTGTGGATCAGCGGATCCACCGTGATGCGGTGGGGCTTGACGCCCGCCGCGCCGGCAGGTGAAGCAGCGCCGACGCCGCTGGCGCCGATCGCGGCAATGGTTATACAGGCCGCGACGGGCACCACCGAGAGTGGGGATTTCTTCACTGACAGGACTCCTCGCTGGTGATGGAGCGTGCTGGAGATGGCCCGGCTCGCGGCCCGGTGGGACCCGGATCGGACCGTCTCGCACCCTTGCACCGCGCAGGTCCATGGTCAATCGATGTAATTGGGTATAGCGGAGGCCCACCGACGGCGGCCCGCGAGCAGGCCGACGCGAGCCGGGCTGCCAGAATGCGCGCCATGCCCAACGGAGCCCCCAGGGGAGCGAACGGCGAGTCCTCGCCGTACGTCGAGCTCGACCGCGACGCCTGGGCCGCGCTCGGAGAGCACGTCGACCAGCCGCTGTCGGCCGAGGAGATCTCGAAGCTCCGCGGCCTCGGCGACGAGCTGGACCTCGACGAGGTCCGGGAGGTCTATCTCCCGCTCTCACGGCTGCTGAGTCTGCGGGTGAAGGCCGCCCGGCGGCTGCACCGCAAGCAGGAGGAGTTCCTCCACCAGCCGCAGCCCCCGCGCACCCCGTTCGTGATCGGACTGGCCGGCTCGGTCGCGGTCGGCAAGTCCACGACCGCTCGCGTGCTCCAGCAGATGCTGGGGCACTGGGACGAGCATCCGCACGTCGCCCTGGTGACGACCGACGGCTTCCTCCATCCCAACGCGGAGCTGGAGCGCCGCGGTCTCCTGCAGCGCAAGGGGTTCCCCGAGTCCTACGACCGGCGGGCCCTGCTGCGGTTCGTGGTCGACATCAAGTCCGGCAAGGACGAGGTCGAGGCCCCGACGTACTCCCACCTCGTGTACGACGTGGTGCCCGACGAGCGTGTCGTCGTCCGGCGTCCCGACATCGTGATCCTGGAGGGGCTGAACGTCCTGCAGCCGGCGCGGGTGACCGAGGACGGCCGGGCCGGCCTCGCGCTGAGCGACTTCTTCGACTTCGGCATCTACGTCGACGCGGCCACCGCCGACATCCGGCAGTGGTACGTCGACCGGTTCCTGCGGCTGCGGCAGACCGCCTTCGCCGACCCGGCGTCGTACTTCCGTCGCTACGCCGCCCTGTCCGCCGACGAGGCGACCGCGACCGCGGAGAGCATCTGGGACTCCATCAACGGGCCCAACCTCGAGCAGAACATCGAACCGACCAGGTCGCGGGCCACCCTGGTCCTGCGCAAGGCTCGGGACCACTCGGTGCAGTACGTGCGGCTACGGAAGCTCTGAGGAGGTGCCATGGGCGCCTGGAGGCCCGACTGGGACCCTCGGTCGTTCGACCCGGTGCGGCTCGGGCAGCAGGAGACCACCGCGTGGGCGTCGTACTACCGACATGACTGGGGCACCTTCCTGCGCGCGGCCGTCGGCATGGTGCGCACGGGCTTCGGCTTCGATCCGCTGCGCACCCTGATCGGTGCCTACCACGTGCTCCGCGCCAACCAGCTGTGGGCGCCGTACCCGGACAACGACCCGGACGGTGCCCGTGCCTCGATGCAGCGCTTCTACACGATGGTCACCCGACACCTGGGCCTCTCGCTCGACCCGGTGCAGGCAGCGCGGCTCGAGGTCGAGTGGTGGCGGTTGCACCGCGCGCGCCAGCACGATCCGAACGTCTCGGAGGTGGACCTCGTGCAGGCACTGGTCGACCTCTACTCCTATGTGTACGACGCGCCCGCGGACGAGGTGCGCGACGCGGCCCGATTCCGGGTCGAGGCGATGGACCACTCCGACGCATGGGTCGCGAGGGGCTGCGGCCTCGACGACCCGCTGCTGACCCGGGAACGGCGGGCCCTGATCGCCTCGCACACGGCGCTGCGCCGGGCGGTCGGTCGCGACTGATCTCGCGGCCGACGGCCAGACCTCCGTCAGCTCGGCCTGCGTACTCAGGACCGCGCCCGGCCGCGGGTGGTCTCGCGCTTCGGCGACGAGTGTCGTTGTCCCCGGGCCCGCCGCGGTCCTAGATTGGGTCGGTTTCTCCGAGCATCCCCGAGCCTGAGGAGCATGGCGATGGCGACCGACGTACCCACTGCCGACACCGGAGGATCGCCCGCGCTGAAGCGCGGCGCGGTGAGCTTCAGCGGCGTCCTCTTCCAGTCGATCACGTTCATGGCACCTGCCATCGCGACGGCGCTCTCGATCCCGCTCGGCATCTCCTACGCCGGCGGGGCCGCTCCCCTGGCGGTGATCCTGGCCCTGGTCGCGTGCCTCTTCGCCGCCAACTCGATCGGTCAGCTGTCGCGACACCTGCCGTCCGCAGGCTCCTTCTACACCTTCGTCAGCCACGGCATCCACCCGAAGGTCGGCTTCCTGGTCGCGTGGGGGTTCCTGCTCGGCGTCATCGTCGGCGGCCCGTTCCTGGCCCTGCAGATGGGCTTCGTCGTCGCCGGCACCCTGAACCAGGAGTGGGGCTGGTCGAACGACACCTGGTGGATCTGGACGGTCCTGGTCTGCCTCCTCATCTTTGCGCTGGGCTACCGCGGCATCACGGCCTCCACGAGGGTGGGCGTGCTGCTCGGCGCCTTCGAGATCCTGGTGTTCGTCGGCATCTCGCTGACCCTGATCGTGCAGGCCGGCAGCGACAACACGCTCCAGGTCTTCGGCACGCACTACGCCAACAACCCGGACTACAACGGGTGGTCGGGCGTGATCGCCGGGTCGGTGTTCACGATCCTGGCGTTCATCGGGTTCGAGCAGGCGGCCCCGATCGCCGAGGAGGCGCACGAGCCGCGGCGCACGATCCCGCTGGCGATCATCCTCGCGTGCCTCGGCATCGGCCTGTTCTACATACTCAACACCTACGCCAGCGCCGTCTCGTTCGGCCCGGCCAACATGATCAACTTCACCGCGAACGACAGCAACCCGTGGCAGAACGTGCTCGCCCGCGACGCGTGGGGTGGCTTGGGCTTCCTGCTGGTGTTCCTGGCCCTGGTCAACTCGATCATCGCCAACCAGAACGCCGCCAACAACTCCTCCACCCGGACGATGTTCGCGATGGGCCGGATCCGGCTGCTCCCCGACGGGCTCGGCCGGCTGAACCCGTTCGGCTCCCCGGTGGTGCCCCTGCTTGCGCAGCTGGTGGTCTCGCTGGCGGTGGCGCTGTTCCTCGGCTTCTACTACGACCCGGTCACCGGGTTCGCGCTGACCGCGACGATCCTGGTCGACATCTTCGCGCCGATGTACATCCTGCTGAACATCGCCTGCCTGATGTACTTCCTCCGCTTCCGGCGCGACGAGTTCAACGTCCTCCGGCACGCGATCCTGCCGATCCTCGGCGCGCTGGCCTTCATTCCGGCGTTCTTCGCCGGTGCCGGGATCCCGGTCTTCAGCTTCATCACCAGCCTGCCGCGACCCCTGTGGTACGCCGGTCCGATCGCCGCGATCTGGATGGTGATCGGCATCGCCTACCTGCTGTGGCTCAACGCTCGGGACCCGCGACGGATCCTGGAGACCAAGCGCGTCTTCGACGAGGACTGACCGTGGACGTCCTGAGCTACACGCCCGGCGCCGACGAGCTGTCCTGGACGTTCGGCGGCGTCGCGCCGGTGCGCCGGGTCACGCCCGGCACGGTGCTCGAGCTGTGGACGGAGGACGCGTTCGCCGGCAAGGTCCGCACCACCGACGACCTGGTCTCGAGGGTGATCGACTTCCCGTTCGTGAACCCCCTGACCGGCCCGTTCCACGTCGAAGGCGCCGAGCCCGGCGACACCCTCGCGGTCCACTTCGTCTCGATCGAGCCGTCGCGGGACTGGGCGGCGTCGAGCACGATCCCGCTGTTCGGGGCGCTCACCACGACCCACGTCACGGCCGGCCTCCAGGAGCCGCTGGAGGAGCTGGTGTGGCTGTACGACGTGGACACCGTCGGTCGGACGGTGACGTTCCGCGCGCGACGTACCGACGACGAGGTGGAGCTCCCGCTCGATCCCATGCACGGCACCGTCGGCGTCGCTCCCGCCAGCTTCGAGGCCCGCTCGTCGCTCGTGCCCGACGCCCATGGCGGCAACATGGACACCCCCGAGATGCGGGCCGGCGTCACCTGCTTCCTCGGCGTGAACGTCGAGGGCGCCCTGTTCGCGCTGGGTGACGGTCACTGCCGTCAGGGTGAGGGCGAGACCTGCGGGGTCGCCGTCGAAGCGGCGATGGACACCACCGTCATCGTCGACGTGATCAAGGGCGTGCCGACGCCGTGGCCGCGACTCGAGTCCGACGACCACCTGATGAGCACCGGCTCGGCCCGACCGCTCGAGGACGCGTTCCGCATCGCGCAGCACGACCTGGTCACCTGGATCGGCGAGGAGTGCGGCCTCGACCCGCTCGACTCCTACCAGCTGGTCACCCAGGCCTGCGAGTCACCCATCGCCAACGTCTGCGACCCCAACTACACCGTGGTCGCCAAGATCCGGAAGCAGTACCTGCCCCGTCTCGACGCATACGCCGGGGCCCACGCGCGCCTGAAGGAGATGAGCTCGGCCTACCAGGCCCGGCGACTGTGAGGCGCCGGTGCCGTCGAGCGCGGCGGCCCACCTCGAGACGCAGGCCGGGATCGGCACTCGGCACCAGTGCCTCTCACGAGCAGCAGTAGCGGGTGCCCGGTCCCCACGTCGCCCAGAACACCGCAGCCGCCCCGATCAGCCCCGCCAGCAAGACGACCCGGTCGTCGTCCCCCCACAGGAACCAGGCGATCTCACCGAGCGCGACGAGAGCGGTGAGGAGCACCAGCACCGTGTACCACGTGGACCAGTCCTTGCCCATCTCACTCCTCATGAACGTGCGCGTCAGCGCTCCTCCACCACGCCGGCCCCCGGGATGACCGCGCACGGCGGCTCTGTCGGGCGGTCCCTCCCACCACCCACCCGACGAGTCTGCACCAGCGCGGCCCGGCACGCCTCGCTCGCGCAGGGTGCAGAGATCCCGGCAGGTCACCGGCCGCCCGTGTCGTAGCGTCCCCATGTCGGAGCGTTGGACCGACGACGACCGTGGAACCGGTGTCGGGGCGCCGTCACCGCGTTCCCGGCGCCCACGTCCGCCGGGTCATCCCGGAGTGACGGTTCCCCGGCAGGATGCCGTGAGCGGCCCTGTGAACGACCAAGACGGCGACGGTGGAGCCTCTCGGGGCATGACAACGCCCGCCGGCGCTCCAACCCCGGCGGGCATCGGTCCGGCTCTCACGACCAGACGTCGCCGCCTGCCGGAGCATGGGGTCACCGGCAGACGGTCAGCCTCGGTCCCCGGAGAGGCTGAGGACTCGAACCTACGTCGCGGCACCCCTGGGTGTCATCGTCCGTGGAGGAGCCTGGCCGGGTGCCCCCAGGACTCCCGGCCCGGAACCTCACGTGACGCCTCCGGGCGGCCGGAGAGGCGTCGGCGCCCCGCCGTCCGACACCCGGTGAGGAACGGCGGGGCGACACCAGGACGCGCACGGGGGAGACGCGACCGGGACGCCCGAGATGTCGAAGTCCTACCCGCTCCGGAGCGACCTAAACCCGTGAATTCTCGCCGGCGTGACGGGACCGACGACCGGGTACGTCGGTGGGTCGCGGGTGGTGCGCCGCCACCGGGGTCAGAGTCGCTTGTGGTACTCGACGAGGGTCTCGACGAGCCGGTAGCCCATCGCCTCGTTGATCGCGTTCATGTGCGCGTTCACCTCGGCGTTGCTGGTTGTGACCAGTCGACACTGCGGGACCGCCGCGCGGAGGGCGCGATGGCTGGCGAGCTTGATGGCGAGCCCGAGCCGGTGGCCGCGATGCTCGGGCAGCACCATGGTGACGCCGATGTGGGCGGTGCGCGGGTCGTGCGTGCTCACCCGGACCCCGGTCAGGCCGACGACCGTCCCGTCGGGAGCCACCGCCACCGACTCGAACGTCGCGAGCCCGACCTGGACGCGTCGCTCCTCCGCCGCTCGCACCCGCTCGACGGTCCAGTCCCGGTCCTCCAGGTCGAGGTCACCTTGCGGGATCAGGCTCATGACACGGCTCTGCGCCGCGCCGAACGAGTCGACGTACTCCTCCGGGCACCGGTCGCGCCAGCTGACGACCCGGTAGTCGCCGAGGGCGGCTGCGACCTGCTCCTCCAGCTCGCGCCATCGAGGCTCGGACGCGGCGAGGTCGATCGCCTTGACGCCCTCGCGGTTGGCCGCGACGTAGCCCCGTGCCTCGGCGAAGGCGCAGCCTCCACCGTCCCCGGCCGGAGTCTGGAAGACCTCGGTCAGCACGCGCTCGCGCCCCGCCACTCGCGCGCGACGCTCGAGCTCCTCCAGGACCGCGGTGCCGACGCCGCGCCGGCGGTGGTCGGGATGGGCCATCACGTCGGCGTAGACCACGGTCGGGTTGTCGTCCAGCGGCAGGTTGACCAGGCTCACTCCGACGGGGGTGTCGGCGTCGAAGACTCCGAACAGCTGCAGCTCGAACCCCGGCGGCGCCGTCGAGAGCGCTCGTCCGGCGGCCTCCCACGACGGGATCAGGTCGGGCCGTCGGTGGGGTTGGCCGGCGCGCCACACGTCGTACCACCCGCGCAGCTGGCCTTCGTCGCTCGTGTCGACGTCGCGGACAGCGAGCCTGCCCGCGACGTGGCCCGGCGGCCGGCCGGAGGGTTCGACCATCCGAGCACGGTAGGCGCCCGAGATGTGTTCGGGCACCACGTTTTCGGTCAGAGGGCCAACCGGCGACGTACGACGTCCGCGAGGCGCTCGGCGACGGCCGTGGCCTCCTCGGACGACGCGGCCTCGACCATGACGCGTACCAGCGGCTCGGTGCCCGACGGGCGGAGCAGGACCCGGCCGGTGTCGCCGAGCTTGTCCTGCTCGACCGCCACCGCGGCGGCGAGCTCGGCGTCGTCGGTGCGGTCCTTGTCGACCCCCGGCACGTTGACCAGCACCTGCGGCAGACGGGTGACGACCGAGGCGAGGTCTCGCAGGGAGGAGGCCGTGCGCGACATCCGCTGCAGGACCTGGAGGGCCGTCAGGATGCCGTCACCGGTGGTGGCGTGCTCGCGCATGATGATGTGACCGGACTGCTCGCCGCCGAGGTTGTACCCGCCGTCGCGCATCGCCTCGAGCACGTAGCGGTCGCCGACGGCGGTCTGGTGCACGGTGATGCCGGCCCTGCCCATGGCCTGGACGAAGCCGAGGTTGCTCATCACGGTGGCGACCACGGTCTCGTGGGCGAGGCGTCCGGTCTCGTGGAGGTCGAGCGCGAGCATGGCCATCAGCTGGTCACCGTCGACCGTCGCGCCGGTGTGGTCGACCGCGAGGCACCGGTCCGCGTCGCCGTCGAGGGCGAACCCGACGTCCGCTCCGCGCGCGAGCACGGCCTTGCCGAGACCCTCGAGATGCGTCGACCCGCACCGCTCGTTGATGTTGAGGCCGTCGGGATCGTCGTTGAGGGCGATCACGTCGGCGCCAGCGGCCCGGAGGGTGTGTGGCCCCACGTCCGACGCGGCGCCGTTCGCGCAGTCGAGCACGACCCGGATCGCGGACAACGGCTGGTCGAGCGTCGCGACGAGGTGGTCGGCGTACTCCTCGATCGAGCGGGCGTACGGCGTGACGCGGCCGACGTCCCCGCCGACAGGGCGGTCCCACGGCTCGCCGACATGGGCCTCGATCTCCCGCTCGAGGGCATCGTCGAGCTTCACCCCGCCGCGGGCGAGGAACTTGATGCCGTTGTCGGGCATCGGGTTGTGCGACGCGCTGATCACCACGCCCACGTCGGCGCCGAGCGCGTCGGTCAGGTAGGCGACGCCGGGCGTCGGGAGCACGCGCAGCCGGATCACGTCGACGCCCGCCGAGGCCAGACCGGCGACGACCGCGTGCTCGAGGAACTGCCCCGAGATCCTGGTGTCGCGACCGACCACGGCAACCGGACGCTGTCCGGAGAACGCACCGTGGTCGACCAGCACGCGGGCGGCCGCGACCCCGAGGTCGACCGCGAGCTCGGCGGTGATCTCGCCGTTGGCCAGCCCACGGGCCCCGTCGGTGCCGAAGATCCGCTGCGTCATGGCCCGATCATCGCAGGGTTTCGCAGAGGCCAACCGTCAGCGCTTGCTGAACTGGGGAGCCTTGCGTGCCTTCTTCAGGCCGGCCTTCTTGCGCTCGATCACGCGCGCGTCGCGGGTGAGCAGTCCGGCCCGCTTGAGCGTCGGGCGGTTGGCCTCGACGTCGATCGCGTTCAGCGCCCGGGCCACGCCGAGCCGGAGAGCGCCGGCCTGTCCGGTGATGCCGCCGCCGTGGATGCGGGCGATCACGTCGAAGCGGCCGTCGAGCTGGAGCGCCGCGAAGGGCTCGTTGACGACCTGTTGGTGCAGCTTGTTCGGGAAGTAGGAGTCCAGCCGACGACCGTTGATGGTCCACACGCCGGTTCCGGGCACGATCCGGACGCGGGCGACGGCTTCCTTGCGGCGGCCGGTCGCGGCGGCCGGAGCGATGGTGGCGGGGCGCGCCGGGTCGACCGCCGGGACGCTCTCCGACGTGTACGCCACGCCCTGCTCGTCGGTCGTGAACGCCTCGGTCTCGGCGCCGTCGGCGGTCGCGTCGGTCGTGCCGTCGGGGGTGGTGGTGTCGTCAGCCACAGGAGTTCCTTCGCTTGTCTGCTCTGTCGTCGGCGGGGTCACTGCGAGACCTGCGTGATCTCGAACGGCTTGGCCTGCTGGGCCTGGTGCGGGTGCGTCGGGCCGGAGTAGACCTTGAGCTTCTTGAGCAGCTGGCGGCCGAGCTTGTTCTTGGGCAGCATCCCCCACACGGCCTTCTCGACGACCTTGCGGGCGTCCTTCTCCAGCTGCTGTCCCACGGGGACGGCGGTGAGGCCGCCCGGGTAGCCGGAGTGGCGGTAGAGGAGCTTGCTGTTCAGCTTGTCGCCGGTCAGGGCGACCTTCTCCGCGTTGATGACGATCACGAAGTCACCCATGTCCATGTGCGGGGCGAAGGTCGGCTTGTGCTTGCCGCGCAGGAGGTTGGCCGCCTGGACGGCGAGCTTGCCGAGGACGATGTCGGTGGCGTCGATGACGTGCCACTCGCGCTGGACGTCGCCGGGCTTCGGGCTGTACGTACGCACGTGCGTCTGCCTCACTCGTTCGTTGGTCCGGCGGACGGTCGCCCACCGGGATGCTGCCACGACCTCTGACGAACACTGCCCGGCTCGTCTTCGTCCGGGTCTGCACCTCGACCGACGTAGTCGGGGCACGGCAGGAGTCGCGACCGCACAATCTACCGGGTGCGCAGGTCAGCCACCAATTCGTGGTGAGTGCCGGGCCGAGGCGTGGCGGCCCCCGCGTGCCAGGATGGACCACCGGGGCCGGTGCCCGGTGCGGGGCTTGACCAGGAAAGGACCGCAGCCATGACCGACGTACACGTCTCGAGCATCGATCCCGACCAGTGGGAGCCGGATCCCGACGTGCCCGGCAGCGAGATGCACGAGCTCGTGAACGCCGACGGCGTGTGGGCCGGCCTGACCCGATTCCTCACCGTCGACGGACCGCAGCAGTGGACGCCGCCGCGGCGCGAGACGATCCACGTGCTCGAGGGCGAGGTCACCATCGAGGTCGACGGCGGGCCCACGCTCCATCTGCGTCCGGGCGACCTCGCGTCCCTGCCCGCGGGGCGGGAGACGACCTGGCACATCACCACGCCGTTCAAGGAGTTCTGGGTTCTCGGGTGAGCTCGGCGGCGCTCGCGAGCGAGCTCGGTGGGTCCCGCTCCGGCCGTTCGCCACGGCTTTCACCGCGTCCGCACGTCCTCGCTGAGATTCGCTCTCGAGGAGACCCCGAAGTAGGTTGGCAGCGTGACTGACTCCCTTTCCGTCCGCGACAACCGCACCGGCCAGGAGTACGACGTACCGATCGAGAACGGCGCCGTCAAGGGCGCAGACCTCGGCAAGATCAAGGACGACGACGGCACTGCCCTCGCCGTGTACGACCCCGGCTTCGTCAACACGGCGTCGTGCAAGAGCAGCGTCACGTTCATCGACGGCGACGAGGGGATCCTGGAGTACCGCGGCTACCCGATCGAGCAGCTGGCCGAGAAGTCCACCTTCCTCGAGGTGGCCTATCTGCTGGTGCACGGTGAGCTGCCGACGAAGACCCAGTACGAGACCTGGGTGCACGACATCACCTACCACACGTTCGTCCACGAGAACGTCAAGAGCTTCATGGAGGGCTTCCGGTACGACGCCCACCCGATGGGCATGCTGATGGCCTCCGTCGGCGCCCTGTCGACGTTCTACCCGGACGCCCGGCACATCGACGACGACGAGATCCGCCAGCTCCAGATCGTGCGGATGATCGCGAAGATGCCGACCCTGGGCGCCTGGTCCTTCCGGCATGCGCAGGGCAAGCCGTTCGTCTATCCCGACAACGAGCTCGGCTACACCGCGAACTTCCTGTCGATGCTCTTCAAGATGAGCGAGGATCGCTTCGCCGCGGACGAGCGGCTGGTCCGGGCGCTGGACGTGCTGTTCATCCTGCACGCCGACCACGAGCAGAACTGCTCCACCAGCGCCGTCCGCTCGATCGGCTCCTCGCAGGTCGACCCGTACTCCGCCGTCGCGGGCGGCATCGGGGCGCTCTACGGCCCGTTGCACGGCGGCGCCAACGAGGCCGTGCTGCGGATGCTGCGCCGCGTCGGCAAGAAGGAGAACATCCCCGACTTCATCGAGGGCGTGAAGAACGGCGACGAGCGGCTGATGGGCTTCGGTCACCGCGTCTACAAGAACTACGACCCCCGGGCGAAGATCATCAAGAAGGCCTGCGACGACGTCTTCGAGGTCACCGGGGTCAACCCGCTCCTCGAGATCGCGATGGAGCTGGAGAAGATCGCGTTGGAGGACGAGTACTTCGTCTCGCGCAAGCTCTACCCGAACGTCGACTTCTACTCCGGCCTGATCTACGAGGCGTTCCAGTTCCCGCCGGAGATGTTCACCGTGCTGTTCGCGATCGGGCGCACGCCGGGCTGGCTGGCCCAGTGGCTCGAGCTCGTGCAGGACAAGGAGCAGAAGATCGCCCGGCCGAAGCAGATCTACACCGGCCACCGGAGCCTGGAGTTCGCGCCCGCCTCCGAGCGCTGGGCCTGAGCGAGGACCTGGGCCCCGCCGAAGGAGGGGCGCAGGTCCGCAGCGAGACCGAAGCGAGCCTGCTCGCAAGGTGGCCCGACATCAGCACCGGGTCCGCAGCGAGACCGAAGCGAGCGTGGTCGCGAGGTGGCCCGACAGCAGCGCCGGCACCATGCGAGCGCTGGACCTAGGCGGCGGCCCTCTCGACCTCGAGCAGCGACTCGGAGTGCCGCTCGGCCTCGAACGCCGCGCGGCCACCGCGGAAGCCGAAGAGGCGCTTGGTCCACAGGATGTAGACCACGGCGAAGACGTTCAGTGCGAACGCCACGACCCGGAGCCAGGTGACCTGCTCGAGCAGCTCGTAGATCTCCAGCGGGATGAACACCGCGGTGCCGACCACGGCGACGTACTCGCCCCAGCGCCGCATCAACCAGAGGCCGACGGCCTCGAGCAGCTCCAGGGCGCCGTACGCCAGGACGCCGAGACTGATCAGCGTGAGCGTGTGGGGGTCGGTCTCCAGCGCCTTCTGGATCAGTCGCACGGGACCGGTCGACTGGAGGTCCACGCCGGCGTGCTCGGCGACCGGTGACAGCCGAGGGAGGTAGTCGTCGAAGACCCGTTGCAGCGAATCCTGGGCGCCCTCGAACTCGTAGATCCCATACGCGAGCGCCACCAGGAGCACGCCGCGGATCCCGCGTTCGAGGGCGAGGAGGCGGAGGATGAACGCGTCCCGAAGCGCCCTGCCCCGCAGGACGATCGGCGCGTCCTCGGCGGGCCCCCGCCCGTGCGGCTCGCCCGGGACGAACGACCCGCAGCGCAGGCACCGCCAGGCCTCGCCGTCCACCGTGTCGACGTGCAGCCGCTCGGCCAGCGCCTGCTCGGTCGGTGCCCATGTGACGTGGCCGTGCCAGCCGCAGCTGCGCACGTTCCAGTCGAAGCTGCGAAACGGCTTGCCCACCGGGCGGAGCCTAGGGCGCGCGTCCCCGATTCGGCGCCGTCGCGAGCGGGAGACGCGCCCAGATGTGGCCGACACCTCGTCCCGAGCGGCGGAAACCCGGCGCGTCGTCCCGCGCCCGTTGGCAGGATCGACCCGTGGGAACCATGACCAGCAGGACCTCGCTGGAGTCGCGCCTCGACCATCTGCGGGCGGCGCCGGGTCGGGCCGGGACGCTGGCGATGATCGTGCGTCGCCCCGAGGTCGGCGTCCGCGAGATCCTCGAGGAGGGTGTGCTCGACGAGGCCGGCGGACTGGTGGGCGACAACTGGCTCGGTCGCGCCACGTCGCGCGCCGTCGCCGAGGGTCGCCACCTCGACGCGATGATCACCGTGATGAGCGCTCGGATGGTCTCGCTGCTCGGCGAGACCGACGACGTGCAGGCACTGGCGGGTGACCAGCTGTACGTCGACCTCGACCTGTCACACGACAACCTGCCGACCGGCACCCGGGTCGCGCTCGGCGAGGCCGCCGTCCTGGAGGTCACCGCGAAGCCGCACGCGGGCTGCAAGAAGTTCCTGGCCCGCTTCGGCCCCGACGCGCTCGCCTTCGTCAACAGCGAGGTCGGGAGCCGGATGAGGCTGCGCGGGCTCAACGCGCGCGTGGTGCGTGGCGGCGTGGTCCGCCCGGGAGACGTCGTACGACGTCTCGGCTGATCGATCGGCCGGCTTCTTCAGGACCCCCCAGCGCCATCTCAGCGTCTTCCCAGACTTGCCCGGCAACCTCTGCGTCATGACGAACGACCCGTACGGCCGTAGCGAGCCGGAGAACCGACACGAGTGGGGTCAGGAGCCGCCTGCGCCACCCGCGACCTGGTCGCCGTACGGTTTCGCAGCCCAGCCGGAGGACGGCCGCACCACCCTCGGCCAGGACGCCAGCGATCCGGTTCTCCCACCGGACCGTCGTCCCCGCAGTGGGCTGCGTGGCAAGGGGCTGGCCGCCACCGTGGTGGCGGCCAGCCTGCTCGTCGGCGGAGCCGCCGGCGTCGGCGGCGCAGCGGTGTGGACCTCGACGCACGACTCGGTGCAGTCCTCGCCGGTACTGACACAGACCGGCGGCACCGCGGCCCAGACCGCCGCGACCGGCTCGATCGAGAAGGTCGCCCAGAGCGTGCTGCCGTCCGTGGTGATGATCGAGGTCTCCGGCCCCGACGGCTCGGGGTCCGGCTCGGGCATCATCCTCAGCCAGGACGGCAAGATCCTCACCAACAACCACGTCGTCGCACTCGCCGGGAAGTCCGGCAGCATGAGCGTCTCGTTCAACGACGGCTCTCACGCGCCCGCCAGGATCCTCGGCACCGACCCGCTCACCGACACCGCGGTGATCCAGGCGCAGGGCGTCAAGAACCTCACGCCGGCCACGCTCGGGCACTCCTCGAGCCTCGAGGTCGGCCAGGGCGTCGTCGCCATCGGCTCGCCGTTCGGCCTCGACGCCACCGTCACCAGCGGCATCGTGAGCGCGCTGAACCGGCCGGTGAACGTCGGCCAGGTCAGCCAGGGCAACGCCACCGTCTACCCCGCGATCCAGACCGACGCCGCGATCAATCCGGGCAACTCCGGCGGCCCGCTGGTCGACCTGTCCGGTGCGGTCGTCGGCATCGACGCCGCGATCCAGACGGCTACCGACACCACGCCCCAGGGTGAGCCCGGCTCGATCGGGCTGGGCTTCGCGATCCCGATCGACGAGGTGCTGCCGATCGTCCAGCAGATGATCAAGGGCGAGACCCCCACCCACGCCCGCCTCGGCATCGGGGTCGAGAACGCCGCGACCGGGGCCGGGGCGCAGGTCACCGACGGCGCCAGGATCAGCCAGGTCAACACCGGCTCCGCCGCGGCGAGCGCCGGGCTCAGGTCCGGTGACGTGATCACCAAGGTCGACGACCACCTGATCACCTCGTCCGACTCGCTGGTGGCGATGATCCGGTCCTACCGCCCCGGCGACAAGGTCACCGTCACCTACGTCCGCGGAGGCAGCACCCACACCGTGCGGGTCACGCTCGAGTCCGACGCGGCCACCACGAACTCCTGATCTCGGGGCCCGGAGGCGTCCACTGCGCCGGTGACGCCTCCGGACCCCGTTCCACACCGGGGGGCAACGTCATACGTTCCGAGGCGTCTAGGACTCGGGACGTATGACGTCCCACACGGAGCCGGCGGCACCTCTCCGCCGACGCCCGGCCACGTGTCGGCGCAGGGTCAGCGCGCGCGGCGGACCCGGGTCTCGTCCCAGACCGGGCCGTCGGACTCGTAGACGTCGCCGTCCGCGCCGTACACCAGGAAGCGGTCGAAGCCGCGCGCGAACCAGCGGTCGTGGGTGACCGCGATGACGGTGCCCTCGAACGCCTCGAGACCGTCCTCGAGCGCCTCGGCGGACTGGACGTCGAGGTTGTCGGTCGGCTCGTCCAGCAGCAGCAGGGTCGCCCCGGAGAGCTCGAGCAGCAGGATCTGGAAGCGCGCCTGCTGGCCGCCGGACAGCGAGTCGAACCGCTGCTCCGAGGCGTGCGCGAGCTCGTAGCGGTCGAGGACCCGGGCGGCGGCCTCACGACCCATCCCCGCGCGGCCGTCGGGACGGCCGTCACCGCGGTGCAGGATCTCCAGCAGCGTCCGCCCGGCGAGCTCGGGGTGCTCGTGGGTCTGGACGAACCAGCCCGGACGCACCCGGGCGCCGAGCTTGGCCGTGCCGGAGTGCCGGACCGGCTCGATCGGGGTGTCGTCGACCGGGCGGTGCTCGACGTCGGGGTCGGAGCCGCCCACGGCCAGGAGTCGCAGGAAGTGTGACTTGCCCGAGCCGTTGCTCCCCAGGACCGCCACCCGCTCGCCGTACCAGACCTCGAGGTCGAACGGCTTCATCAGCCCGGTCAGCTCGAGCGCCTCGCAGACGACGGCGCGCTTGCCGGTGCGGCCGCCCTTGAGGCGCATCGACACCTGCTGCTCGCGCGGCTGCTCGGTCGGCGGACCGGCCTCCTCGAACTTCCGCAGACGGGTCTGCGCGGCCTTGTACTGCGAGGCCATGCCGTCGTTGTACTCGGCCTTGATCTTGAGCCGGAGCACGAGGGCCTTGATCT
>Ga0105246_10000374_pt1 | contig 23908 bp, 24 predicted proteins | sample KBSM64metaG_FD_99694 | JGI IMG/M metagenome (GOLD analysis project Ga0105246, IMG submission 99694) | Miscanthus rhizosphere microbial communities from Kellogg Biological Station, Michigan, USA - KBS M6-4 metaG | ecosystem: Host-associated > Plants > Roots > Rhizosphere > Soil | place... | reverse complement strand
TGAACTCCCTTGAATGACTTGCTTGAATGACTGTGGTGCTTGGTAATGCACTCTATCCTTTCACGGCTCCGAGGGTAATGCCCTTAACGAAGTACCGTTGGATAAACGGGTAGATCATTACGATCGGCAGAATGCTGACCACAATAGATACATAACGAACTTGCAGCGATGAAACTGCCAGTGCACCGGATGTCATCGTACCGCCCATCTTCTGCATCACCTCTGGCGAAGCCATGATCAGCACCCTTCGCAGGAACATCTGGAGCGGTTGCATATCCTGTTTGCCTAGATACAGCAAGGCTGAGAAAAAGTTGTTCCAGTGGAATACGGCGTAGTACAGCGTCAGTACCGCAAGTGTAGGCTTGATAATCGGCACTGCCAGACGATACAGCATCGTCATCTCATTCGCTCCATCAATGCTTGCGCTCTCAAAAATTTCATTCGGAATGCCTTCAAAGGCTGAGCGGCAGATCATCACGTTGAACGTAATCACCAGTACAGGCAACACCATCACCCAGCGAGTATTGTACAGTCCAAGCGATGTGATCAGCATGTAGACGGGAATGAGTCCACCTGAGAAGTACATGGTGAAAGCGATAAAAAAGTTCAGCTTGCGCCGGAGAAAAAACTGCTGTCTCGACAAAGGAAATGCAGCCAGGCAAGTTGCTACAATATTCAGCAACGTGCCCACAACGGTGTACCAGACCGTGTTATAAAAGGAAACCCACAGTTCCTTGTACTGCAACACCATCTTGTATCCTGAGAGAGTGAACCCTACAGGCCAGAGCACCACTTTTTGTTTATCGATGGCATCCACCGAGCTGAAGGAAATACTAACCACGTACAGGAATGGATATAAGGTGACTACAACCGCCAGGATAGTCAGCAGGTAGACGAAGACATAGAATAATCGGTCACTTCTCGATTTTTGCATACAAGCTCTCCTTTGGATCAGTGTGTGTCTTACCAGAGTGACATTTTGGTCAGGCGGCGAGTCAGGGTATTGGCTGCAAAAACAAGGATAAAGGTGATAATCGAGTTAAATAGTCCAATAGCTGTGGCGAAGCCATAGTTCTGACCCTCGATCCCCATACGGTACACATAAGTGGACAGTACATCTGCCGTTTCATATGTGGCTCCGTTATAGAGGAGGTATACTTTCTCGAAACCTACGCTCATAATGCCGCCGAGCGACAGAAGAAGTAGAATAACGATGGTTGGTTTGATACTTGGTAGTGTAAGATGCCATAGCTCCTGGAACTTGTTCACGCCGTCAATTTTGCCAGAGTCATACATCTCGGGGTCAATGCCCATAATGGCTGCGATATAGATGATGGAGCTGAAACCAAAGCTCTGCCAGATGTCTGAACTTGTGAAGATGGTACGGAACCAGCTGGCATCCATCATGAAGTTTATTTTTTCCATACCGAGTCTTGCGATAAGAGTGTTGATGATACCGTCTGTTGGTGATAGGAAGTTGATAATAATGCCGGCCACCACAACGGTGGAGATAAAGTGAGGAAGATAAGTTACGGTTTGCGCGAAGCGTTTAAAGGTTCGATTCTTAATCTCTACGATGCAGACTGCAAATAGAATGGGGATGGAGAAACCGAACAAGAGTGGCAGAAAGGCCAGTAAAAAGGTATTACGCAATAGCCGCCAGAAGTAAATCGAGTTGACGAACTGCTCAAACCAGCGCAGCCCCACCCATTCGCCACTGAACATGCCTTGACCCGGTATAAAGTTGCGAAAGGCAAGCAGTACACCCGGCATGGGCAGATACATGAAGATGAGATAATACAGAAAGATTGGTGAGAACATCAGCAACAGATACTTATCCCGCCGAATCAGACTGAACAGCGTGGACATGCGTTTTTTCAACGTAAACACTCCCCTTCGTCCCAAAATTACAACGTTTGAATTTTTTGATAAAAAAATATCTACTTCACCGATTCATCTGTTGTTGTTCCAATTTCCAATTTGGTAATAACCTATACTATATCTCTTATTTAAAAGGAATAGTGGGTTGATACACTCTTTCTTGAACCTCAGTTAATTCTTTTCAGTACTTGCCGCCTCCATAATTACAACGTTGTAATTTTAATTTAAATGTATACGCTTTCATAAACTTTTTCTCATCTTAGCAGAGTCTTTCGTGTTTAGCAACAATAAAATATTTAAGGTTGTCCACTCCGTCCGGAATTCAACATTGAATCTGACCGAATTCTGTGCCTACAATGGAGATATCCAAGCAAAATGAGATTTAACTCCATTGGGTCACGGAAGAGAGGAAGCTGAGAATGATCATTGATGTACGGCATGTCACCTGGAAAAGAGAACATCTCACCCTGCTGCATGATGTCAGCTGGCGTGTAAACAAAGGCGAACACTGGGCGTTGCTTGGCCTGAACGGCTCCGGCAAAACAACGCTCCTCAATATGATCACCGGCTACCTGTGGCCTACGGAAGGTAGCATTTCGGTACTCGGCCATGAATATGGCCATGTAGACCTGAGAGAGCTTCGGAAGTCCATTGGCTGGGTAAGTTCCTCCTTGCAGGAGAAACTGCACGCTTCCGACCGCACACAATATGTCGTGATTAGCGGGAAACATGCCACGATCGGCTTGTATGACAAACTTGCGGACGAAGATCTGGAACAGGCCAGACACTGGATGGAGACGCTAGGCTGCCAGCATCTGTGGGACCGCGAATACCGTACCTGCTCCCAGGGGGAGAAGCAGAAACTTCTCATTGCCCGCGCCCTGATGGCGAATCCGCAGCTGCTTATTCTGGACGAGCCCTGTAATGGTCTCGATCTATTCTCCAGAGAACGTCTGCTGGACAGTATCCGTGAACTGACGGAGCGTGCCGACACCCCTTCGCTGATCTACGTTACGCACCATACCGAGGAAATCCTGCCTGTTTTCCAACATAGCCTTCTGCTGCGCCGGGGTGAAGTTTTCGGGAGTGGATTAACCACTGATCTCATGACACGGGGTGTATTAAGTGAATTCTTTGAAGCCCCAGTAGAAGTAGATCAGCATGGTGAACGAGTTTATGTACGAGCAGCGACAACTAAGGGTTAGAAACAACATTATTGAAGATACAAAACACAGAACAAAGGAGAGCAAAAATACAGACAAAGCCCAAAGACTTATCCACATGTGGATAGTTTTTGGGCTTTTCACTCCTATATCTTGTGTTATCCACGGTTTTCTGTGTAGAACTTTCGCCAATCTGAGTATAACTTCACTTCTCCCGTCCTAACCAAATCGCTCCGTTTTGTACCATTTGCTCTCCCTTTTGCGGATCTTGTCCATCAACAGATTGTAAAAAGCGTGGATTGAGATCAGAATGAAGAGCTGTGCATACGTGAAATACGATACGCAGGCATAGATAAAGTTGCGGGTGTTGCTCTGCCCGATATCGGCTGCCAGTGCCAGATTGATCTGCAGCACATAGATAAAGTACATCAGTGCCCAGCCAATAACAAGGTAGACGTATGCGTCCCCGGCAAACTGGAAGGGAGAACTGACCTCCGGTTTAAATATCGCGATAACCTGGTAAACGAGGTTGACCACAAAGATGATGTCCGACACAATAATGGCCAGCATAAACCAGAAGTAACTGACTGCGTAGTAGAGAACAAGCAACTTGTTGCGCCAGCTGGAACGGTTAAACAGATTATGAATGTTGTCCAGCACGACCTGGTAGTTCCCCTTGGCCCAACGCTCCCGCTGTTTCATGTATACACCAAGGTGTTCCGGCTCCTGCTGATACGCCTCCGCTTGCGGGGCAAGAGCAACCAACTGGCCACGGTTCATAATCTCAAACGACAACGCTGTATCTTCCGTAATAGCGGTCACATCCCAGCCTCCGATTTCACGGATAAGCTTGCTTTTGATAATATAATTCGTACCCGGTATGGTCCCCAGCTTGAACAGCTCCCACAGCCCGGTGTGGTAGACACGCTGAGACGTAATTATTTCGAGATTAATGCATTTGGAGAGGAAGTTTTGCCCCCGGTTACGCGCTTTGTTCCGCCCAAACACGACACCATACTGCTCCGGGTTTTCCAACGATTTTTGCGCGAGAAACATGAGTGAATTCCTCTCCGGCGCAGCGTCTGCATCGAATATGCAGATCCAATCCCCTGTAGCCATCTCCAGCCCATCGTTCAATGCACCGGATTTGCCACCCGTCCCTTTACGTTCTAGCACAGTGACGTTACGGTGCACATAACTGGTCTGTGCGAGAAATGATTTTAGCCGATCCGCAGTATCATCCGTACAATTATCCGCAATGACAATCACCTGCACCTTATCCTTCGGATAGTTCAGACGCAAAATATGCTCTACTGTTGCCACAATAACCAGACCTTCGTTATGAGCGGGTACCATAATCGTGACGGTCGGGTAATGATCCATATTTTCTGGAATCTGGATGCCCTTCTTCTCCTGCTTGTGTATAAAACGAATGGCCCCGGCCATAATGACGATGGATTCGAATACAGCAATCCAGATACTGAATATCGACAAGATCAGAATGAAATCAGCCATCCGTTTTCCTCCGATCATACCTTCGAATCACCCTGGAGCGAAATCGGAGCGTTGCAATTGTTAATCCAATCGTAAACACCACAAAAATACAACTGACAGCAATACAGATCGGGATGAACCAGGACATATAATCCATCAGCCTCGCTCCTTCCTGTTAGATATATTCCCCGATTAAATCCGTTTCCGTATTTCGTTCTAATGCAGCAAGTACAGCTTCAAGATTATCATACTTACTGAATTGTTCCTTCTGAAACACCAGTGCGCCTGATTTGATAATGGTCTGGAGTTGGTTCCCCTTTCTATCCAGCACATCCAAATCCATAATGCCTTTTTTGATCCTCCGGGTTAGCATCGGCAGATAATCCACATTGACCATTGGGCACAAAATGACAAATCGGCCGCGGTCTACAAAAAATTTGTGATCCTCAAATCGAATTTGTTTCTGAATAGACTGTGAGATTTCAAGCAAAAATTGTGAATACCTCACTGAACCGAGTGATTCCAGCACAAGCGGCAGAAACTCAATCTTAAACATCACGATGCTGAACCCATAACAATCCGAATAACGGCGAGCAAGGTTGCTCTGTTTGATTAATGTATCTTCAAATGCTTCCTTATTGCCCAGTGTCGTATCCAGATCAATCTCCGGATTACGATCCTTCATCTGTTCCAGACGTTCAATCACCCGTGCACTTCTCACAAGTCTTCTCTTAATCAGTGCTGCAATTGCCGTATTCGCCGGAATCAGCAGCCACCAGGAAAACGCGAGCGCATTCGGTTCTGCGAAAGTCACGAGCCACACAAAATAAGTGACCACATAAACAAATATCAACACAACGGTTACACCAACAGGAAGCAACAGGCCCGCGGCTAGCGCCCCTAGTGATACTGTGCTAAATACAACATCCAGCTTGGTATAGCTTTGATCCATATACAAGTGGAGATATACAAAGAACTGCTGTACGATGGCGAGACTAATCAAGATTGCATAACCCCAGGCTAGACGCCTGGTAGGTGCGATATTTCTCATAGTCCTCCTTCTTTATGCTGAGAAAATTACTTTTTAAGAAAATTATACAAGTTTGTCTCACCCAACAACGGGAACAAATTATCAAACAGATGAGTGTTTTCTTCAAATACATAACCACCCGGATAACGTGTGTCCTGACCCCTGAAGGTAATCATGTGTTTATACAATTGCTTCGCCCAAGCTGAATCTTCTGAGCGAACCGCAAGCAAGATGGCCAGCCCATAGACGGATGCGGATTCGTATTCTACAGCTGGAGTGCGCGTCTTACGGTCATACTGACCGGCGAGCTTGCCCCGGGCGTGGAACTCTTTTTTCAGAAAAGCAATCAGCTTGTCCGGTCTGCGCTCTGTCTCCATGACGTGATTCGCCACGATGAGCTGATCAATCAGGTTGATCTTATCATCATAGGTATAAGCTTTGGTGTTTACATCGATGCTCTTCGGATAGAATAATCCATCGTCTGGCATTTTATGCAACACATCTTCGTACCTGGCATAAGCTTCTTTGTCCAGCATCTGGTGATCCCTCATCGCTTGCAAGACGAGTAAATCCACATAGACCAGACTCAACGTATCTGTGGAATGTCCACTTTTGAAATCATAAAAATCAACCATGTACCCCTGCTTTTCTGTTCGCTGAATTAATGTTCGAGAGAGCGCCGATGCTGTCGCCAGCTTATCTGCCCTACCCTGTTCCCATCGATCTGCTGCTTGCAGCAGTGCTCCCATAATTCGCAGATCGTCACCCAGCGCGTTGGTTCCCACATGGGCTTTCCCCTGCGGATCGAGCTTCCAAGCAATATAGATGTCGGGTCTAATCACATAATACGTCTGGAGCTGCTTGTAAGCCTGCTCAAACAACATCTCGTTATCACTCGCCAAAGCATATTGCATCCACAGCCCCACTGATTCCGACAATGCCTCTCGCCCTGCAACGATGTCCGCTCTCTCGGAAGGTGCATCCTGCAGATAAGTTGCAAGCGTGCCATTCGCATTGGTCATATGTTCTTCAACAAAGGCGGCCGTAGGCGATACCTTTTCCATCATAAACCGCTCCCTCCATAGCAACACGATCGCTACAGATGCAATAATCAGAAGTAGTATGTACCATGACCGCTGGTTCCGAAAAATAAACTTCACACCATTCCTCCTGACGGGAATATATGACGGGGTAACCAAGCCATTTCTGATACTTCTGGTGAATGAAGATGGCCTTATCCAAAGTGTGCGCTTATTCATGGTTATCCATGTATGGGCGACGGCCGCCCTTTTTAACAAATTTCCAATCCACCTCAATATTGTGTCTCATTTTTCTCAGCAGTTGTATTGCAGTTTGGATCTCTTCCTCTGACAGGCCGTTCAGCGTTACCTGATCCGAATGTACACCTTCTTTGCGAATAAACTCCCATGCTTCAAGCCCTGCGTCTGTTGGATAGAGTACCTTATTCTTCTTATTACCCAATGCTGGCTGTTTGACAATAAAACCGTCTGATTCCAGCTTGCTAATTGCTCGGGCTGCTGTTGTACGATCCACCTTGATCAGTTCAGCCAGTTGATTCGGAATGATGCCAGGGTTCTCACAGATGCGATACAAATACAAATATTGTCCACGAGACAGGTTCAGATGCTGGAACTCCACATTGCTGATGGAATCCAGACAGCGAGCAATCATGCCAATTTCACGTAGCACCTCTCTTGCTTCGTTTTGTTCATACGTCTCACACGCTCCGTGTGGTTCATGTGTCTTATGCACTCCGCTCAGCTCGTTGGGTTCTTTAGGTTCATTCACAGAGTTCACATCCCTATAAAATTGTTGCATTCGCAACATAATTAATGATATAACTACACTAGTTTAGTGTATCACTTTCCATTCCATTTCGATATTCAATTCCAAACATGCAGAGGAGAACAAATTCATGAATATAACTATTGTTGAAGCGAACACCCAAGAACTGCTCGATGCGTGCTTTGCCATTCGTATGGCCATTTTTGTAGAAGAACAAGGCGTACCTGCATCTGATGAGTTTGATTCATTTGATATGCTAGGCACGGAAGCACGCCATATCTTGCTCTATGTGGATGGTGTACCTGCCGCCTCTTCCAGACTGCGCATCGTGGAGCAAGTTGCCAAACTGGAGCGCATCTGTGTCATGCTGGATTACCGCAAGCACGGCCTTGGCCGTGTATTAATCAACAAACTGGAGGAAATGGCAATAGAGGATGGACTGCAGAAAGCCAAGCTGCACGCCCAGGTTCAAGCCTCCGGCTTCTATGAACGTCTTGGTTATGCTCCTGCGTCAGAGGTATTCATGGAGGATGGTATCCCCCATCTGCTGATGACGAAAAACCTAATATAGCTTACTTAGGCCGAATTGGCTCCCAACTTAAAGTTAGTCTGTAACACAAATAACGCCTCTATCCTCACTTTTTCCGTGATTAGATAAAGGCGTTTATTGTTTTCATTCGACTCGGGCACACTTTACAACTTAGGCAAGAAAACATTAGCCCAACCGTGACCCTGTCCCCCATGCGCATTTTATGAGCTGCGCTGCGCTACGTTATGGGTTGCGTACCTTATCCCATCGCCAGACGGCTTGCATCTGGTTTTGCAAGTGGTTGCTCGTCTGCTTTCGCTTCCACACTATTTTTCATCTGTTTGCTGCGTAATTGCCCGCAGGCGGCATCGATATCCGACCCATGCTCCATCCGTACGGTAGAGTTGATGTTGTTCTTTTTCAACGTATCATAGAAACCCAAGATGGACTCCTCTGTACTACGCTGATACTGGCTATGCTCATCCACCGGATTATATGGAATCAGATTCACGCTGACCATGCTCTTGCGACTGGACAACAGTTCAGCCAATTCCGCAGCATGTTCGCGCTGATCGTTCACATCCCGAAGCAGAATGTATTCAAACATGATACGTTTGTTTGTTTTCTCCAGATAATAATCCACCGCATCCATCAATTGTTCAATCGGAAAAGCACGGTTGATCTTCATGATGTGTGTACGCAGAGCGTTATTCGGCGCATGAAGCGAAATCGCAAGGTTTACCTGCAGACTGCTGTCTGCAAATTCCTTGATTTTATCCGGCAATCCGCTTGTGGACACCGTGATTCGCTTGGCAGCTAGAGCTAGCCCTTTGCGATCCTTGACCACTTCGATAAAATTGCTCATATGCTCGAAGTTATCAAACGGTTCGCCAATGCCCATCACTACAACGTTTGTGACACGCTCGCCTTGACCCGCTGCATCCAGATGCCGCTGTACATGCATGATCTGTTCTACAATCTCTCCTGCGGAGAGATCCCGGCTTTTCTTGATCAGCCCGCTGGCACAGAAGCTGCAGCCGATATTACATCCAACTTGTGTGGTTACACAGACGGTCAAACCGTACTTTTGCCGCATTAGCACAGTCTCGATCAAGTTGCCGTCCTGCAGTCGGAGCAGAAATTTCACCGTGCCGTCTGCCGACTCCTGCTTCACATGTTCACTCAGTGAATTCATCGTAAAGTGCTCAGTAAGTACATCCAAACATTCCTGACGAACATCGGACATGCCACCAAAATCATGGACTCGCTCTTGGTATAACCACTCCCAAATGCGGGAAGCACGGGATTTCTTCTGCCCATGCTCGGGCAGCCAGGCACGTAATTGCTCTAATGTTAATCCATAAATGGATGATTTAATCATGGTATAAACCTCTTTTCGCAAAAAGCATATGGCTCATCGGTCGTCTTACCCAAAAAACCTCTACTCTGTATTGTCCCAAAATTAACAAGGGAACACAAGGCCTTTTGCATTTCTTCCAAGAGGTTTTATGCTTGGTAAATCTGCGCAGGCAGCCTAGAAGTGAATAATGCCAGACGTATGCAGCAGAACGAGCAGAACCAGAATAGGTGCAACATAACGAAGCATAAAGAGCCAGATGCGGAACCAGCCGGAGCTTAGACCAGCTGCCTCAGCAGCCGTTTTCCAAAAGTACCCCGCAAAGATCGTAACTAACAATCCACCTACAGGCAAGAGAATGTTAGACGCCATAAAGTCCATCCAGTCGAACACACTCTTCGATCCAATCTTCCACTCCGGAAACAGTCCGAGCGACAGTACGGAAGGCAGCCCTACGATAAAGACAGCGAGAGAGATGCTCCATACGGCACGGTTACGACTCCAGGAAAGACGCTCCATGAAGTATTTTACAGGTACCTCCAGCAGTGAAACCGCTGATGTCAATGCTGCAATCGCCAGCAACACAAAGAATAATCCAGCAAACAGGAATCCCATCGGCATCGCCGAGAATGCTGCTGGCAGCGCAATGAAGATCAGGGATGGCCCCTGGTCAGGCGCGATACCAAACGAGAAGGTCGTAGGGAAGATAATCAGACCCGCGATAAAGGCATAGAGCAAGTCACCTGCACCTACTGCTACCGTTGCTGCACCAAGGGACTGGCTTTTATCCACATACGAACCATACGTTACGAGAATACCCATACCAAGCGACAGCGAGAAGAAGGCATGTCCAAGCGCAACCAGTGCCGACTCCGTTGTGAGCTGAGAGAAGTCCGGATTCAAGAAAAAGGATACCCCGGCACCTGATCCCGGCAGTGTAACTGCACGTATCATCAGTACAATTAACAGAACCAGCATAGCTGGGATCAGAATTTTGTTAAACTTCTCAATTCCGTTCGATACACCCTTCGCAACAATCCAGCCTGTGATCAGGACAGAAACCAGTTGCCATACAATCGGCATATAACCGCCGACAAAACTGTCGAATTGTGCGCCATAATCCGGATTGTTAAACAATGTGCCACTAAACGAAGTTACGGCATATTGCAATGTCCAACCCGCAATGATGACGTAGAAGGACAGAATGATAAACGGCGTTAATACTTGCAGTAAACCAGCTGCTAACCATCCTTTGTGTCCACCTGCTTTAATAAATGCAGTTGCCGCGCTCCCCCGTCCACTTCGTCCAATAGCCAGCTCGGCAAGCAGCACAGGCAGACCGATCAGCAAAAGACAGACAATAAAGAGCAGGAAAAAAGCTGCCCCCCCATTTTCACCCGTGATATAAGGAAATTTCCACATGTTACCGAGACCAACGGAACTACCGATGGCCGCCAAAATAAAACCGGCACGCGAGAAACGTTCCCCTTTGCCAGCGTTGTTTGGGTCCAGATCAGACTTACTCAAATTCATTGTATCTACTCCATCACTTTAAAGTTTTCCCGTAATTATATACTACTCCGCTTGTCAGGTCATTCAAAAATCAAAATTTGTCGAAAATCACCATATTGAGGGCTAATTCCAGTATGGGTCAATTGGATATGACTTAACCATGCACTTACTTATAAAGCATAAAAAAGAGACGATCCAGACAGCCAATGGCACGGCTTCTGGAGCATCTCTTTAATAAAAATTCTATTGTGCTGCATATAGAGTGTAGTTCGCCACTCTACATATGCGCTTCGCCTTCGTTCGATGCTGTCTATACTTTAATTTCAAGCAATTCGTATTTGATTACACCCATCGGAGCATTGACATGGATCACACTGCCCACTTCTTTGCCCATCAACTCTTTGCCCAGTGGACTCTCGTAGGAAATTTTGTTGTTGGATACATCCGCTTCTGCTGGACCCACCAGTTGATATTCAATCTTTTCGGCAAACTCAAGGTCGTTCAACAACACTGTGGAACCAATGCTCACCTTGTTAGAGTCAATATTGTCAGAGTTGATTACTCTCGCTTTAGTCAGCATTTTCTCGAGAATCAGAATGCGGGTCTCCATAAATGCCTGATCATCTTTGGCTGAATGATACTCACTGTTCTCCTTCAGGTCCCCGTAACTGATCGCAAGCTTCAAACGTTCTGCCAGTTCCTTGCGTTTCACCGTTTTCAGTTCCTTCAGTTCTTCCTCCAGCTTTTCCAAGCCTTCCTGTGTCAAAATCACTTCATCATTAGCCATGTTTTCCATCTCCTAATCCTGCTATCTATCTATATTCTAACCTATTTCCACTCCGAACGGTTAACATACCCCGGAAAAAGAAACCAAACTCTCACTTGTCGAAATATGTATGTACTATAAACCATATATCCTCTATACATTTTATTACCATACCAACTGTACCGGTACAATTAGACTAAACACAGGTGTGCATTTCAGACGTTCGCTTTTACAATGAATTCAGGGTAGCAGCTTTCAAGAAATTCCACATGCAGCCCACGATATGACAAGAGGTGATCGAGATGAATATTACATTGACTCCATCTGAAATACACGCCTATCTGAAACGAATAGGCATTAATAAAATCAAGAACCCTACTTTGGAATTCCTTTCCGAAGTTCAGCAGGCACATATCCACCATTTATCTTGGCAAACGGTCGATATCTTTGCTGGCCGACCCGCAGGCATCGATCTTCAGGAATCAGTCGGACTCATCCTTCAAGGACGCAGCGGTTACTGTTTCCATCTGAATGGTGCCTTCAGTGTTTTGCTCCAGTCGCTGGGATACAAGGTGCATTGGCACCGCGCGGGCGTTCAGCCCCATGGAGAGCAGCCACGTGTGAACTCGTTCCATCTCGGACTGTCCGTCTCTTTGCCGGATGAGGATCCGACTGTGGAACGTTGGATTGTGGATGTGGGTCTGGGTGGCATGCCTTTTGAACCGATCCCTCTTCGTTACGGAGCCTATGGACCTGCGCCGTTCACTTATACATTAATGTCTTCTTCCGTTGTCCCCGGTGGTTGGAGGCTTGAATACGAGCCTAACGGACCAAGTAAGGGAGTGGACTATGATCCCGAAGAACTCACAACTCTGGAAGAGTTTAATCCAAAGCATGAATTTTACAGTCAATCCGTTGATTCACCTTGGCATAATGCATTTTTGCTCCGTCAAAGGGATGCAGGCCACAGCTATGAGCTCAGGGGATGTATGCTTCGCACGCATGGAATTGAAGGCATAAGTAAAACGGAGATTCAAACCTATAACGAATGGAAAGACGTACTGGCTAAGCAATTCTATGAACCGTTGGTGAATTATACGGAACAAGAACGCCGAGAGATGTGGGATCGAATACAGATTGCGCATGAAGAATGGAAAAAAACACAACTAAACTGATCCACTGGGGAAAACGCGAGATAAGGAAAAATATAGAGGAAAGCCTGTCATCCGTGCCGAATACAACGTCAGGTGATAAATAATGATAACTATACAAGTACTGCAAGTACCCTCTGTGATACCCGAAGTATATTGGGATGTTTTTCTGGCATCCGTATCTGAGGAACGCCGGGCACAGGCTTCTCGTTTTATACATCAAGCGGATGCCTATCGGTCAGTACTAGGTGAAGTGCTGACCCGTGTAACTTTAAGCGAATTAACTGGAATAGGGGCAGACAAGCTTTCCTTTTCCCGCAACATCTATGGTAAACCCTGCCTCGCTCAATACCCTGACAGGCCATTTAATGTCTCTCACTCCGGGGACTGGGTTGCTCTAATCTCCGGAGGGACAGATGAACTCGGTGTAGATGTGGAAAAAATAAGTCCGATCGACCTGCAGATCGCGGAGCGTTTCTTCTCGCCACAAGAGAATACGTATCTGGCAACACAGCCTGTCGATCAACAGTTAAATACCTTTTATCGTCTGTGGACGCTAAAGGAGAGTTACATTAAAGCTATAGGCATGGGCTTGTCCATGCCACTGAGCGCCTTTGCTATTCTTCCAATTATGCAGGAACAAGGTCTCGAATGTGGGCTGATTTGGCGTTGTAGACAAGATGATTACAAAATCCAATTGAAGCAAGAAGACCAACAGGCGAGAGATCTGCACGACTCGAAAAGTCCGAAAAAACCAAATGTTGATGATGTTAAACATCCGAATGCTCTAAACAACCAACTCACGCATCATCATTTCTACAGCCAGTCACTTGATTCTCAGCACATGCTGGCCGCTTGCTCTGCTGGCGATGAACTGCCAAGTGAGCCGCAAACGGTCACGCTGGAGCAGCTCTATAATGACTTGATTAATCGTTGAAAGCGAGGATGGGTTTAAAGACCCGACCTCGCTTTTTTATTCTTAAAAAAAGGTTGTCAGAGAAAAATAAAACTTTAGAAGCAAATTAATGCAAAAAAAGATTAACACCACGTCCATTTAATGGTGCTATATGACCAAAAGTGGTTTTAGCAGGTGATAGTAACCAGTTGATTTTGACTATTTCATTACATATCCTCTATTACCTTACTCTTATTCGTTTCACTATTTCAGAAGGAAGTGTACAGACAAATGCATATTTTTTTACAGAACAATGTAGGTAGCGGGATCGTTTTCTCTTTCGTGTATAAGAAAATTTATATTAAAGAGTTGCTTGAAAAAGGATACTACCCAGCTAATACTGAATCTAAAGCCGTTCTGGAGAGCAACCAAATTATCGCGAGAGTTGCATAGAAACCTTGAAAGTAGCTTTATATTTTTAGTAACATCAATTTTAAACTGTATAGATGTAGTACATATCCATATGTTGAAACGATTAAAGCCCCGAGCATTTACATACGCCGGGGCTTTTTATGATTCAAAAAGTACAAACCACTGAGTTACTTAAAGATATATTTTTTGTATTATGCCTAACTTGCTTTAGTCCCGGCTCCGCAATTTGCTAAGGAGGCGAAGTATCTCGATGTACAGCCATACCAGCGTTACCATCAATCCAAAAGCTCCGTACCATTCCATATACTTGGGCGCTCCCTGATCCGCGCCGCCTTCAATAAAGTCAAAATCCAATACGAGATTAAGAGCAGCAACAATGACAATCACAACAGAGATGCCAATACCAATCAGACTATTTTCATGTAGATATGGAACCGTGATGCCAAATAGGCCGAGCACAAAGCTGAGCAAATACATAATCATGATGCCACCCGTTGCTGCCACCACACCCAGCTTAAAGTTCTCTGTTGCTTTGATCAGTCTCGTTTTATACGCCGTTAACAGAGCAACGAATACCGCCATAGTCAGCAAAGCTGCTTGCAGAGTAATTCCGTTATACAAGGACTCATAACTTGCTGAAAGTGCTCCCAGGAACATGCCCTCCGCTACCGCATAGATCGGAACGAGGTAAGGAGATACCACAGGTTTAAACGAGATAATCAATGCCAAAATAAAACCGACAATCAATCCGCCATAAGCAAGCGGCATCACTTCTTGTCCTTTAAAGAACATCATCCAGGTTGCAAATGCACTACCCAGCAGAATAATCAACGTGATGAATGCTTTGTTCACCGTGCCGTTAATCGTCATGTAATTCTGGTAGCGATCCTCTTCATATCCTCTGTTCTCAAACGTGCTGTCTTTAAGTGTAGGGTTACCGCTACGACCGATCAACACAATCACCTCTTCTTATGTATTTGATAAATCTGTAAAGCCCTTGCCTAGTGCTACTTCCTTAACAATTTGATTTCTTCAGCCTCTTCACAAACTATGTGGAACTAATTTTGCTTATTAAATGGAACCGGATGCGATGCAAAGACCGCACCCTGCACATCTACACAATTATCTAGGACATATGTCCTGATATCTCCCGACATTGTGCTTGCATTTTTTGCTTTACATCTCTGTAAATTCGCTACCTAGTTACTTATACAACACCTTATCAACATTATACTTCGCACGCATCGTGTTGATGATATAGGTTTCGTAAATTTCACGATCTACCGGGTCTTCTACTAGGCACACTTCAATCGTTGTTACTTCCTCGCGGTGATCTTTCATCGGGGATACCGTATCTTCAAAATGCTTTTTGATTCGCGGTCTTAATTTTCGCGCTTTCCCGACAAATAACAACTCACCATCACTATTATAAAACATGAAAATCCCGCCTTGTTCCCGCGTAATCAGGTGAAAATCAGTAAATCCGTAAATGTGGCTTAACTGTGGATTTACCTGCTTTGTAATGGTCACATCCGGAGTTGGAACAGTAATTTGAATCATCATTTTCACTTCCTCAATATTCTATAGAAGTTCATCCTAACACATATCATAATCCGACACCATTTTGAGTTAAAAGAAGTACAATTCACGGAATTTTCGCTTTTGCGACAAATATTTCAAAAAAAAGGTTAACTTCCCTGATTCAAAGTGGTACTATAGGGGTATGAGGAAGATTCTGGGCACTAAGACACATGTCTTTGTATCCACGCCCGTCTTATAGGGCTTACCATGTTTTATCTTTTTCATACTGAATTCGGTGACGTGCACACGAGAAGAGTACAGTTAGCAAGAACCGTAGCTTTGAAGTAGATTGTAGATCCACCATCTATACGAAAACCAATTGCAGCAAGCAATGAATGGCAATTATTAGCCTTTAAGATTTCTTTTTATTACAGCATCCAGTTCATCATCTAGAATTAGAATGATTTAAATAGCCTAACCTCATCAGAGTATGTAGATACACGAGAAGGAAGAGATAGATAACCATTTAGAGACTAGTCAGAACATGTCATAGTAGTTAGACAGGATAGCATTACACCCTTAGAATCGAATAAGCTTTACCATCCAGCCCGGCATATGAGCCAGGGCTTTTTCCCGTTGTTCGTACGCCCAGGCCACCTTAGCAGTGAAACAGAGCTATCGTGGTTCTTTCTGCTGGGTTTATAATATGGCAAGATACCAGTAGAGGGAGTGATGGGATGTATTCCGATCTGCAATTGACGGAGGACCGCCCTGTATATATACAAGTCAAAGATTATTTGAAGCGATTAATGTTAAAAGGCGGTTTACAGCCTAATCAGAAGTTACCTTCAACCCGTGAGCTTGGCACACTCATGAAGGTAAGTCGCAGCACTATTCTGCTCGCCTATGCCGAACTTGAAGAGGAAGGCCTGATCTATGCAGTCAAAGGTAAAGGCAATTACGTCAGTACGCTCATTGAAACGCCGAAGGCCACAACGCACTGGCAACTGGACTGGACAGCAGAGGTCAGCGACTATGCGATTCAGGCAGAACAATATGATCTGATGAAACACGGTTCGGGAGCAGAGCGCGGCGAAATTTCGTTTACCAGCATTGCGCCGGATGAAAAACTGTTTGATCTGCACAATGTGAAGCGGGCTTTTCTGGATCGGATGTCACTTGAAGGGGAAGTTTTGCTTAATTACGGTTACGCGCAAGGATATAAACCGCTCATGAATTATTTACTGCGCTATATGGAGAACAAAGGGGTAGACCTTACCGGCAAGGATATTCTGATTACGAACGGATTTACGGAGGGTTTTGATCTGGTGCTTGGGGCATTGCGCAAAAAGAGTGGTAAAGCGCTCTGTGAGAATCCCACACATCACACAGCAATCAAAAACCTGAAGCTGCACCAGTTCCAGCTGACCGGTATCCATATGGAACCGGATGGACTCGACCTGAAGCAGCTGGAGCAAGAGCTGGCTGACAGTGCGTATGATCTGGCCTATCTTGTGCCCTCTTATCACAATCCAACCGGAATCGTGACTTCACCCGCCAAACGAATTGAAATCATACGTTTGATGAATGAATATCAAGTTCCGATCATCGAGGATGGATTCAATGAAGAGCTTCGTTATTCCGGCTCCCATGTCTCGCCCCTCATCGCAAGTATGGGCAACGGGAATGGCCTGGTGTATCTGGGCAGCTTCTCCAAGATATTGTTCCCTGGGCTTCGTGTAGGCTGGATTATTGCGGATGCTGCGTTGATCGATTACTTGGAAAGCATGAAGCGAGCTCGCAGTATTCATACGTCTACTCTGGATCAATCTCTGTTATATCAATATCTGAGCAACGGTAATTTTGAAAAGTATCTGAAACGAGCTCGTACAGAGTACAAGCGAAAATATGAACTCGTTGTGCATTGCCTGAAACGTCATTTGCCGATGTGTCAAATATCCGGTTCAGGCGGCCTGCATCTGTTCGTGCAATTTCCACCGGAGGTGCGAACAAGAGAGTTGCTTGCTGACTGCAAGGTAAAAGGAGTGACCTTTACCCCTGGCGATACCTTTTATCTGGAGCCTGGTCAAGGGCTTCACACCATGCGGCTTGGCTTCTCCAGAGTCAGCGATGAAGACATCCGCAAAGGCATTCGTATCATCGGGGAGACCGTTGCGAGCATGTTGTAAGGTATTTTAAAATATTAGGGAGGATTTTCACATGAAAGTCGGCGTTATTATGGGCGGTACATCTTCAGAGCGAGATATATCCCTGCTCACTGGACAGGAGATGATTGCGAATCTGGACAGAAGCAAATATGAGGTCGTGCCAATTGAGCTGAATTCCAAACGGGATTTAATCGACAAGTCAGATGGAATTGATGTGGCCTTGCTGGCCCTGCACGGAAAATACGGAGAAGACGGTACAGTGCAAGGCACACTTGAATCGCTCGGTATCCCCTATACGGGCTGCGGTGTACTTGCAAGCAGTGTATGCATGGATAAGGACATGTCCAAACAGCTCATGCGGCAAGCAGGAGTACTTACAGGCGATTGGCTTCAAGTGAATCAAATGCAAGATTTGTCCTCGCTGGCTGTCCAGCACTTAACGTACCCGGTGGTCGTCAAGCCCAATTCCGGCGGCTCCAGCATTGGCACGCAGATCGTCCATGAGCCAGACGCCTTGGCTGCGGCGGTAGAAGCTGCTCTTGCTTGGGACGACAGTGTGATGATCGAGCAATACATTGAAGGAGAAGAGATTACCTGTGCCATTGTCGATGGCAAAATGCTGCCCGTGATCTCCATCCGTGCCAATGCAGCCTTTTTCGATTATGCTGCTAAATACGATGATAACGGTGCGGATGAGCAGGTCGTACAACTACCTTCTGATTTACAGCAGCGCGTGGAAGCCACAGCGTTAACCTGTTATAACGTACTCAAATGCAGTGTCTACGCCAGGGTGGATATGCTCATACGGGAAGGTGTGCCTTATGTGCTGGAGGTTAACACCTTACCAGGCCTTACACGAAACAGTCTGCTGCCCAAAAGTGCAGCCGCTACAGGGATTTCTTTTGCCGAACTGCTCGACAAAATTATCGATCTGTCTCTCAAAGAACGTTCTGGGGAGGTATCCCGCGTATGAGCCCGGATGTACACATTCGGCATAGCACCGGTCAGGATTTGCAGGACATGGTTATTCTCATGGATCAACTTGGATATCCAACAACTTACGCCGAGATGCAGGAAAGATATACTCACATCACCGCCGATGCCAATTTTACAACGTTGGTAGCCGAGATGCGCGGACGTGTAGTTGGACTGATTGGTATGCAGACGTCTTATTCATATGAAAAGAACGGAAGACATTGCCGTATCATGGCACTGGTTGTTCATGAGCATTACCGTGGCTCCGGTATCGGCCGTCAACTTCTGCTTGCTGCTGAACAGTGGGCAGCAGAACAGCAAGTGGACTCTATATCGCTAAACAGCGGTAATCGTGCGGATCGTGAAGCAGCGCATGCATTTTATCAAGGGATGGGTTATACCGCTGGCAGCACCGGATTCAGCAAAAACCACAGCTACTGCAACACACGTAACAGAAATCAGACGATGTAATAAGATAGACGATTTTACTGCCCATCGTAATTAAAACTCAGTACGAGGCTCACTGAATCTCAAAACAACAAAACATGCCCTCCCAAGCGTTGATGCGGCTCGGAAGGGCATGTTTCATGTTTACAGTTAGCTTTTAGCTTCATTCGCTTATCTGTATTTACTTCGTACTTGGCGATTGCGTAACGTCGGATTGATCTGGTATCAACTCAACGATTATTCAGCCTCTCATATGCCTCAAATAAATGCTCAATGGAAACTCCATTGATCTTCATTCCCTTCACCTGGCATGCCTCAAGATCAACACCTGACAGATCACAATCGGTAAATTGACTCCCACTCAGGTCACAATGCTTCCACTGCATTGGTACACGGTCTGCACCAAGATGTGTATCCTGAAACTGAACCCCGTCCAGCGCACAGAATTCAAACTTGGTATTTGTTAAGCGTAAATCCGCCAGCAGCATTTCCGTCATATTCAGGTTCGTTAATTTGCTTCCGCTCAGATTACAATCGGTGATGCGACTGTTCTTCATTGTGCTGGAACTGTACCATATCGAATCCAAATTGGCTTGAACATGTTCATGTTCTATCACTGGATCATACTGCCCGCTCCCGGCATCGATCTTCTTCTCATAACCGTACTCTGCATCGGAGGCATATATACGAACATAACCGAGCTTTTCATAAAAATGATGATTACTTGTCTGCCGACCAGAAGTCTCCAGCCTCCAGTGCAGAATATGTGGATACGCAGCCTCAATCTGCCTGATCACTTGTGAGCCTACTCCGCGCCCTTGGCAGACAGGATCGATATAGATTTTGTCCAATCTTGCAATTCCATGCCCAAGCACATTCACGCTTACCCCGCCAATGGCACAGCCATCCGCTTCCACCACATAATAGTCCCACTCGCGAATCACATATTCATGTAAGCGAACAGCGTTATATCCCGGAGGACAAAGATTGCTATCCAATTTCTGTCCGTTCGCCCAGACGTGCATGGCATGATCAAAAGCACGAGTGCAGATTTCTGTCAGCACAACGGCATCTTCGTGTTCTGCTCGGCGCAGGTTTATCGATAATGGTTTGGATGTAATCTGCTCAGTGGCTATCCCATCGGAATGGGTGCTGTGAAGTTCAAAATAATCGTAGACCTCTCCGTCAGACAGACGTCTCCGATTCACATACTGGAAGCCTGTATGCTCCAGCACTTTACGAGAAGCCGGGTTGTACGTCTTCACAATGCCCACAATCCGGTTTAAGGAGGTATGTTCGAATAGATACGCTATCAACGCCCCAACCGCTTCTGTGATAGAACCTTTGTTGCGGTGATCACGTGAGATGGCATAAGCCACTTCATAATCAGACGGATCAAGCATATCGTTCGGAAACACACCACACCAACCGATCAATTGCTGACTTTCCTGATGAATTACCGCAAGCAACATCCGCACATCCTGCGGGTCAAATTGCTCATAACTACCTACAACGAACCGTAAAAACTCACTTAGTTGCTCTTCTGTCATCTTCCAATCGGGCAACATGTCTGTAATTTCAGGCTGTTGAGTCAAGACAGCCAGAGTGACCTGATCTTGCAAGGTAAAAGGGCGTAACATCACTGCACTCGCAACAATCGAAAATCCATGATTCATATAGAACACCTCTTAGGGATTATTTTGCGATGACACGACAAAAAGGAGCACCTCCAATAGAGGTACTCCCGTATCGTTTCATCTTTTCAGATCAAACGCCGTAGATCCTCGTAATGGGTCAAAAAGGACAGACGTATCCCGTGTTGGTCTAACGGAATTTTTGCGCCTTGTTCTTTTCTACATCATTACGAGAAATCTGGCATTCTCTGAAATCCCCTTCCAATTCACGCATCATTTTCAACTAAATAGATTATATTATGGGCGGTCAATAAAAATCCAGCCTGTATCTTGTTCTTTCTCCACTGTGGCTCCTAGTGATTCAGCCATAAAACGCAGCGGCACATAGGTTTTGCCGTTTTTGCCAACAAAGGCAGACTCCACCATCGTGACTTCTTGGCCTGCAACTGTTGCTTTCGAAGAACCTAACGTCAGCACAATCTCGTCTCCTGTCATATCGTCAATGACAGTAATCTGTTTCGAGCCTTTAGTCCACTTCACTTCTGCATCTAATTGCTCAGACAGATAACGTAGTGGCACAAAGGTTGTATTTTTCACCGTGACTGCACCATTTTCTTCACTCGGATGGAGGAAGATGCTTTTTGTTGAAATTTTCATCTCATTCTTCAGGAATTGGTAGACGAAAGAATTCGAATCAAAATTACGAAGCACCTGACCAGGTGTAACTTCCCCTTCTGCGAGCTCCATCACACCACGGGAAGCATCTACTTCATCCACCGTGACAGCACCGCCGATATTCCACAGCTCACTGTCTGCACTGATCGTTACAGCACGAACCGGCAGGTCTTCCGAAGCAGGAACAGCCACCTTCAACGACATATTCTGTTTACGAATATCCAGCTTGCTATCCACGAAGAAGTCCATATTCAATTTGGTTTCCGGGCCAAATACCGTTTTCAGTTCCGGTGTATCTTTCAGCAGGTTGTTCAGTTCCTCATCATAGTTCACCAGAATGCTGTCCAAGCCTTCTTTAATCATGTCATATATGGATGTGACTGCTTCTTCCTTCGAATTAGGCACGATAGAAGTGATTCCTTCGTTTTCCATGCCTTCCAGACCCATATAGCTTTCAAATACAGGGTACAGTACATCATACAGGTCTCCAATCAACTGCTTGAGACCTTGCTCATCTTTGGCAATACTCGTCAGGAATGGCTTAACCATGGCAAGCAACTCTTCACCGTTAATCTCCATATGCAGCTTGTTAAGAGACAACGTTTCACCATTTACGGCTTCCTGAACAGGAGTTACCGATATATTTTTCGGGTTAGACAGATGTTTCATAACAAAAGTTAATACCTTTGGAGAAAGCTCCTGCATCTGTTTCTCCAGCTCTTTTGTATCTATAGGAAGAAGCATGGTCTCTGCTCCCCCAAGTGTGTCGAGAGATATGTAAACCGGTTTCTGCGCACCATCAATATCGATAGTCATCCCCGACTTGTCCACGGACAGATGGAAAGGCAGTTTTGTTCCATCCATGCTCAGTGATCCTTTGACCGATGCCGTGTCAGTGTCTTTCATTTTGGCATGGTCGATATTCAGTGAGATCGAATTGATTCGTTTGATCATTTCGAGAGCTTCATCGGTTGCAAGTTGTTTGTCCGGCTCTATGTTAATGTGCATGGATTGTTTAGATTCACCGGATTTTACTTTTGTGTTATTGACTAAGGCTTGGCTAACATCAACGCCACCTACGGCCTGACACCCTGTAAGAACAACCATTAACAGGACAAGCGGTACTGCCATCCATTGGTACAACTTTCGGCTTTTAATTGGGATCTCCCCCTTAGCAAAATATGGTTCACTCCATATTATGAGGGCAGGTTGAATCAATGTAAACGGATACGTATAAAAATAGGCCAAATAGGCCGGAACACATCCGGCCTTCTGGTTCTTCTATCCTTCATATGTCATAACATGCGCGTGGAAACGTGCTGTTTCATGTAATATTTTCAGACTATTCCTGCTCCTGATCTTCCGCAGCTTCTTTATCCTTCACTTCATCTGCCGGCGTCACAGGTGTCTCAAATTGATCCGGTTCATCGTCTTGAATCGCTTTGTTCTCTTCATTCTGATTTTGTGTCATATTGGTTCTCCCTCTCTTCGGCGAAATCATCAAGGCACTGCCTTGTGAGTATCAATAACCGGATGGCCGACGAATCAAACATCGTCCCCAACCATGATGGTGACAGATTGGAATCCCCCATTTAAAAAGAGGCATCTAAAAAACATAAAAGATAACCCCGTTGCCGTTCTCTACGGTGACTTGAAACAAAGCCTGGATTTGATCAATCGTTTGCACGATCTCCCGAAAAAGCTCCTCTTCATCCCAGCCTTCCATTACAGGATATACCCCTTCAGCAAGCATCTTATCCAAGCTGAAACGCATCTGTACATCCTCAGGAGTAAGCTGCTCCAATGCCATATAAGCCTCAAGAACCTGATTCTTATCAATTAAGAACAAATCCATATCCGAATAGTTCCCCAGATATTGCTGACTGGCGAGCGGCACAACGTATCCAAGTGGAGGTTCTCCATCCACCAGATTACCGTTCAACGTGAACTGCAGCATCTGCCACATTTTATCAATATCCAGATCGACCTGACAATCATGCACACTAACCTCTCCTGAACGAATGGCATTCACCAATTCATCGGTTACCACAACATATCTGCCCGACATGCCCATCGCGTTATCCCTCCTGACATTTCCTTCTATTATTCCCCATTAACCGTGCATGTTACATCAGAATCGGGGTAAAAAGGAAAAAGGGCACAATAACGTCACCATACGATGCTCATGTGAGGAGCGTAAATGAACCATTTCCTAAGGAGGATATCCCGATGAAAAAATTTGACTACAGTCTTAATTACGAGGAACTCGATCTGCGCAAGCAGCCTGAATTATATACCGTTGGCCGGGGCGAGCAAGGGGTGCTCATGGTGGAACCCTACAAAAGCGAGATTTTGCCGCACTGGCGGTTCAAAACACCTGAGATTGCGACAGAGTCATCGGAGAAGATCTATGAACTATTTTTGCAGTATAAGAAAAAGGGAGATTTCATTGGCATGGATATGGCTCGCAAG
>Ga0105246_10000371_pt1 | contig 23986 bp, 20 predicted proteins | sample KBSM64metaG_FD_99694 | JGI IMG/M metagenome (GOLD analysis project Ga0105246, IMG submission 99694) | Miscanthus rhizosphere microbial communities from Kellogg Biological Station, Michigan, USA - KBS M6-4 metaG | ecosystem: Host-associated > Plants > Roots > Rhizosphere > Soil | place... | reverse complement strand
GGCGGCCTGGACGGCGGCGACGACCAAATCGGCAAGAGTCTCGGTGTCGTCGGGGTCGACGGCCTTGGGGTCGATGACGAGGCCGCGCAGCTCGCCGGAGCCGGTGACGGTGGCCTTCACCAGGCCGCCGCCCGCCTGCCCGTCGACCTCCGTCTGCGCCAGCTCCTCCTGCGCCCGCTGCAGGTCCTGCTGCATCTTCTGGGCCTGCTGGAGCAGCTGCTGCATATTGGGCTGGCCACCACCGGGAATCACGATCAGCTCCTGGTTTCGTACGGCTGTATGGGCGAGGTTTTCCCGCCTGGCACGAGCCTACGTGGTCCAGGCAGCCATCGCCCCAGCACTCTTTCGAGTGAGGTATTGCCGAGTCCTATACCTGATCAAGACCCCCTTCCGGGCGGAATAGAGGTGATTTCAGGGGCTGAGCCACCCATTGGGCGGTAGGAAGGGTCGGGCACATCAGGATCAGGTGTCACGCAACGTGTTCGGTCGTGGTCAGCCTCGTGATCAGTCTCGTGATCAGCGTCGTGATCAGTAGGGAGTGCCGTGTGGGTCAGCCGGAGATGCAGCCCGAGGGGCCGGCTCAGGACGGGCGGGGCGAGGGTGCGGCCGGGCTGCGGCCGGGCGATCTGATCGGGCGGTCGTTCCCGCTCGGGGACTGGGGCGAGCCGGCCGAGCGGCTGCACGAGCTGTATCTGTGGGTGGAGCGCGGGGCGCTGCAGACGGCGGCCTGGTATCTCGCGGACCGGGTGTGGAAGCGGCGGGGTGCGCGGACGCTGCGCGCGGGGGCCGCGCTGGGGGCCGTGGCCGGGGCCGCGCTGCCGCTGCTGGATCTGACCGGGGTGATGGCGGGGATGGCCGCCTGGGGGTATCTGGCACTGCTGTTCGCGGTGGCGTGCGTGGCCGTGGACCGGTTCTTCGGTGTGACGTCGGGCTGGATAAGGGACGTGGCGACCGCGCAGGCCGTGCAGCGGCGGCTGCAGGTGCTGCAGTTCGAATGGGCCTCGGAGAGTGTGCGGGAGGTGCTGGGCCCCGCGGAGGGGACGGCGAGCGAGGCCGCCGAGCGGTGTCTGGCGGTGCTGCGGCGGTTCTCGGAGGACGTGACGGAGCTGGTGCGCACGGAGACGGCCGACTGGATGGTGGAGTTCCGGACCGGTTCCGCGCCGATGGGCATCCAGTCCGCCTCGGCCGGGTCCGGGCGGCAGGAGATGAGCAGTGCACAGGGGCGCTTCCAGCTGCCGCCGGCGGCGGGCTCGCGGCCGAACATGCCGCGTCAGCGGCCGCCCGAGCCGCGGTGAAAGGCGCCCCGCCGGTCTCCCTGCGCGCAGTGACCGCACGGGAGTGAGCCGGGCGGTCAGGACTGCGGGGCGGGGAACGCCACCGGGCTCCTGTTGCCCGTCCGGTTCACCGCCCGCACGCCGAAGAACACGTTGTCCTTCGACAGGTCCACCTCGTATGCCGTGACGTCCCCGGCGGGGATCACATGCGTCCACTCCGGTGCCGTCGTCTCGCGCCACACGATCTCGTAGCCCGCCAGGTCGGGTTCCGTGCCCCGCGTCCACACCAGCCGGGTGGAGTTGGTCAGAGAAGAGGTCACGATCTTCGCTCCGCGGGGTGTGCCCGGCGCCTGGGCGAGGGTCCACAGGGCGGCCGCATTGACCCGCGCGACCCGCTCGACGAAGTCGAAGTCGCAGAACTCCGGCAGGTCGCCGTACTGCTTGCCGGTCTCGTCGACGCGGACGTCCTGGTGCTGGTGGGCGAAGTCCTCGGCCGGTTCGGTGAAGCGGGCGGCCGGGTAGGCGCGTTCGAGGAAGGGGATGTGGTCGCCGCCGCGGAGGTAGCGGTCGCGGCGGTACACGACACGGACATGCATGCCGGTCGCGTCGTTGTCGGCGACGTCCCGCACGAAGCGGGCGAGCTGGCGGGACGGGGAGTCGTTCTCGCCGCCCACCGACCTGCGGACCGCGGCCTGTTCCGGGGTCTCCGAGGTCGGGACGCCCTCCGCGAACAGCCGGATGGCGAGCGGAGCGAGATGGGGGTCCCCCCGGCCGGAGGCTGGGGGAGGGTCCTCCGTGCCGTCGTCCGCGGTCGAGCTGCCGACGATGTCGTTGGTGAACATCCCCTGCACGTCCGTGCCGGCCGCCTTCAACTGCTGGGCCAGGTACGTCGATCCGTACAGGCCCTGCTCCTCCCCCGCCACCGCCGCGAACACGATCGTCGAGGCGGGCCGCCTCTTCGCCATCACCCGCGCCAGCTCCAGTACGACGGCCACCCCGGATGCGTCGTCGTCCGCGCCGGGTGCGTCGGAGGTGGCGTTCATGACGTCCGTGACCCGGGAGTCGTAGTGCCCGGAGACGACGTACACGCGCTCGGGCGTGACCGAGCCGCGCAGGGTCGCCAGCACGTTGGTGATCTTCGTGGCGGTGGGGATGCGGGACGCCGGTTCCTGGACGTACGACTGGAGTTCGGTCGTCATCCGGCCCCCGGAGGCGGCGGCGCAGGAGCGCAGCTCGGCGAGGAGCCAGTCACGGGCGGCGCCGATGCCGCGCTCCGGGTCGTCCTGGGCGGAGAGGGTGTGGCGGGTGCCGAAGGAGACGAGTCTGCGGACGGCCGCCTCGATGCGGGCGGAGTCCAACTCCCGCAGCAGCGAGCGGAGTTCGCGGTTCGGGGGCTGTGCGGTGGCGGGCGGGCGGTGGCCCTGTGCGGCCGCTTCGGCCGGGCTCGCCGCCGCCCCGAGCGCTGCCGCGCCCGCCGCCGTCGCGGTCAGGACCGTTCTCCTGGTGGGGCTGGGACGCATGTGTCCTCCCGGGGCTGCCGATGCCGACGCTCCCGCTCATCGTCATGGACACGCCACTACGGCACAAGGGTGCCCGCCGGCCCCTCACGCGCGTCACTGCCTGGTGTACTTCAGCTTCTCGCCGTTGCTGGTGTTCTCGCGCTGCAGGCTGCCGTCCGGCAGCAGGCTGATCTCGGTGGCGTCACCCGGCTTGCAGTAGCCGGAGTCGCCGGACGTCACGGTGGACGGGCCGATCTCCAGGGGGCCGTCGCTGCCCGGTTCCGCGGTCAGATCGGCCTGGAACACGCAGTGATAGGTGCCGCTGCTGGTGGGGCCGTCGGCGACGAGGGAGAGGACCGCGTCGCCCACCTTGCCCTGCCGGATGGTGAGTTCGCGGGTGTTCTCGCCGTCGGCGTTGGTGATGGTGGCCGTCCAGGTGCCCAGATAGCCGGTGGGGACCGTACCGTTCGACGGTGCGGAGGTGGAGGGCTGCGCGGTCGTCGGGGTCGTCGGGCTCGGCTCGGGCTTCGAGGGTGCACCGGTGGTCGGGGCCGGGCTCGGCTTGTTGTCGGCCTTGTCGCCGCCGCCGTTCATGAGGGCGTAGACCGAGCCGCCGGCGCCGAGCGCGACGATCAGGGCGACGGCGATCAGCGCCGCGGTGGAACGGCCGCTCCGGCGGGGCGGTCCCTGCGGGGCGTGCGGGACCGGGCCGGTGTAGGACGGGCCGTACGGCGGGGTGGAGCCGAGGCCGCCGTAGCCGCCGGGTTGCTGGGGGTAGCCGTAGGCGCCGGGCTGCTGCGGCGGGTAGCCGTAGGCGGGCTGCTGGGGGTGCTGCTGCGGATAGCCGTAGGCCGGGGGCGTCTGCGCGGGGGCGGGCGGCGGTGCCGGTGCGGCCTGGCCCGCGACCATCGTGGGCAGGTGGTTCAGCGGGGCGCCGCCGCCCGGCTGCCCGGGCGGGGGCGGTCCGGCGGGTGCGCCTGCCTCCGGTGCGGAGTCGTCGGCGGCGGAGGCGTGCTCGGGCGGGGCCTCGGGAGCCGCCTTCTGGAGCGAAGGTCCGCCGGACACCGCCGCGCCCTCCTCGGGGTCTTCCGCGTCCAGCAACTGCACGGCGTGACGGCCGAGTTGGGCGACGAGGGCGCTCGGCAGCCAGGGGTCGCGCGAGCGTCCGCCGAGCACGGTGTCCTCGGCCCCCGTGCGCTCCAGCACCGCCTCCAGCGTCGGCCGCGCGCCCGGGTCCTTCTTCAGGCAGTCCCGTACGAGGTCGGCGATGCCCTCGGGCACCCCCTCCAGGTCGGGTTCCTCCTGGGCGATGCGGAACATCAGGGCGTGCACACCGCTGTTGGCGCTGCCGAACGGCAGGTGTCCGGTGGCGGCGTAGGCCAGCACGGAGCCCAGGCAGAAGACGTCGCACGCGGGCGTGATCCGGTCGCCGCGCACCTGCTCCGGGGCCATGAAGCCGGGCGACCCGACGAGCGCGCCGGTCCGCGTCAGCCCGCCGTCCGTGACGGTCTCCAGCGCCCGCGCGATCCCGAAGTCGATGACCCGCGGCCCGTCGATGGTGACGAGCACATTGGACGGCTTCAGATCGCGGTGGATGATCCCGGCGGCATGGATGTCCTGCAGCGCGTGCGCGAGCCCGGCCGCGAGGATGCCCACCGATCGCTCGGGCAGCGCCCCGTGGTCGCGCCCCACGACCTGCTGCAGGCTGGGCCCGGCGACGTACCCGGTGGCCACCCACGGCACCGCGGCCTCGGTGTCGGCGTCCAGCACGGGCGCCGTCCAGTGCCCGCCGACCTGCCGCGCGGACTGCACCTCCTGCCGGAACCGCGCCCGGAACTCCTCCTGCGCGGCCAGCTCCTCCCGCACCAGCTTCACGGCGACGGTACGGCCCCGGTCCGAACGGGCGAGATACACGTGCCCCATGCCCCCGGCGCCGAGCCGGGCCAGCAGCCGGTACGCCCCGATGCGCTGCGGGTCCCCCGCTGCGAGCTTCTCCATGGCAGCGCCGCCTTCCCCCCGTAGGTGCAACAGACCGAGAATAGTGCGGTCGCGGGGGTAGTCGCCGGGAGCGGTGTCTACGGTTCCGTAACGCCGCCGCCGGCACCCCCGCCGACCGCGGGCCCGACAACCTGTCGCGGAAACCCCCGCATGCCAGACAGGAAGCCGATACCGAGCAGGCACCGCGGGCTCCTACGCTCACCGTCATGACCCCTCAGCCAGACCCCCAGGCCGGCGCCGCCGTGAAGGCCGCGGACCGTGCTCATGTGTTCCACTCCTGGTCCGCGCAGGAGCTCATCGACCCGCTCGCCGTCGCCGGTGCGGAGGGGTCGTACTTCTGGGACTACGACGGCAAGCGGTACCTGGACTTCACCAGCGGGCTCGTCTACACCAACATCGGCTACCAGCACCCGAAGGTCGTCGCCGCGATACAGGAGCAGGCCGCACACCTGACGACGTTCGCGCCCGCCTTCGCGATCGAGGCCCGTTCGGAGGCGGCCCGGCTGATCGCCGAGCGGACCCCGGGCGACCTGGACAAGATCTTCTTCACCAACGGCGGCGCGGACGCCGTCGAACACGCCGTACGGATGGCGCGGCTGCACACCGGGCGGCCGAAGGTCCTGTCCGCCTACCGCTCCTACCACGGCGGCACCCAGCAGGCGATCAACCTCACCGGGGACCCGCGCCGTTGGGCCTCCGACGGTGCGGCCGCCGGAGTCGTGCACTTCTGGGCGCCGTACCTCTACCGCTCCCGCTTCTACGCCGAGACCGAGGAGCAGGAGTGCGCGCGGGCGCTCGAGCACCTCGAGACCACGATCGCCTTCGAGGGGCCGGCCACCGTCGCCGCGATCATCCTGGAGACCATTCCCGGCACCGCCGGGATCATGGTGCCGCCGCCCGGCTACCTCGCCGGTGTGCGGGAGATCTGCGACAAGTACGGCATCGTCTTCGTCCTGGACGAGGTCATGGCCGGGTTCGGGCGGACCGGCGAGTGGTTCGCGGCCGACCTGTTCGGCGTCGTGCCCGACCTCATGACCTTCGCCAAGGGCGTGAACAGCGGCTATGTGCCCCTCGGCGGGGTCGCCATCTCCGGCGCGATCGCCGAGACCTTCGGGAAGCGGGCCTACCCGGGCGGTCTGACGTACTCCGGGCACCCGCTGGCCTGCGCCGCCGCCGTCGCGACGATCAACGTCATGGCGGAGGAGGGTGTGGTCGAGAACGCCGGGCACCTGGGCGAGACCGTCCTCGGTCCGGCGCTGCACGAGCTCGCCGGGCGGCACCCGAGCGTCGGCGAGGTGCGCGGTGTCGGCATGTTCTGGGCACTGGACCTGGTGAAGAACAAGGAGACGCGCGAGCCGCTGGTGCCGTACAACGCGGCCGGTGAGGCGAACGCGGCGATGGCCGCCTTCGGCGCCGCCGCGAAGAAGCACGGCATCTGGCCCTTCATCAACATGAACCGCACCCACGTCGTGCCGCCCTGCAACGTGAGCGAGGCCGAGCTGAAGGAGGGTCTCGCGGCGCTGGACGCGGCGCTGTCGGTCGCCGACGAACACACGCGGTAGCCGCTCAGGCACCACATCGCGCGACGACGCTACGCGGATAAACAGCGGGAGGCCGAACGCGTAAGGTGGCGTGCTCGTAGATATGTACGTGTACGCCACCCGACCGCGACGAGGAGACGCCCGACACATGCCCGGCAGCAGCGGCAACGGCTCCGTGACCCGCAGCACCCTGCGGCAGCAGATCGCCGACGCGCTTCGCGACGAGGTTCTCGCGGGGCGGCTCCAGCCGGGTCAGGAGTTCACGGTGAAGGAGATCGCCGAGCAGTACGGGGTCTCCGCGACGCCCGTGCGCGAGGCGCTCGTCGACCTGTCCGCGCAGGGACTCCTCGACGCCGACCAGCACCGCGGCTTCCACGTCCACGAGTACTCGGTCGCCGACTACCGCGGCATCGTCGAGGCCCGCAGCCTGGTCACGGACGGCATGTTCATCGCCCTGGACAAGGACCAGGACCGGTTCCCGCCGCACGACGAGCTCCGTGCCGTCGCCGCCCTGGCCGGGGTCCGGCGCCGCGGCGAGGAGGCGATGCGGGCCTCGCTGGCCGGCGACCTCACCGTGCTGATCGGCTACGACCTGCGCTTCTGGCACGAGCTCGGCACCCTCTTCGGCAACCCCTATCTGGCCGACTTCCTGCACCGGCTGCGCGTCCAGTCCTGGGTGTGCGCGGTGCAGCACCTGCGCCGGCTGTCCGATCTGCGCGGGGCCCTGTGGTCCGGCCACACCGACCTGGTCGACGCCCTGGCCAAACGCGACACCAGGACGGCGCGGGCGATCGTCTCCTCGTACAACCAACACGCGCTGGCCCTCATCGAGCGGCTGGCGGACGAGTGAGCAAGCCGTCCAGGAGCACACCTGCCTGGGCCGTGGACCTCACCGTCGTCATCCCCGCCTTCAACGAGGAACAGCGCCTCGGCCCCACCCTCGACGCCGTGATCCGCTATCTGCGCGAGAACGAGGGCCGGTGGGGCGAGTGGGAGGTCGTCGTCGCCGACGACGGGTCGACGGACACCACGCGGGACGTCGTCACGGGCCTGAAGGAGCCCCGCGTCCGGCTCGTCACCAGCGCTCATCACCACGGCAAGGGCAACGCCCTGCGCCTGGGCGTCGCCGCCTCCCGCGGGCGGCGCGTACTGGTCACGGACGCCGATCTCGCGGCCCCGATCGAGGAGCTGGAGCAGCTCGACAAGGCGCTCGGCGAGGGGAACGCGGCGGCGATCGGCTCCCGCTCCGTGCCCGGCGCGACGATCGGGAACCGTCAGCACCCGCTGCGCGAACTGCTGGGCCGCGCAGGGAACTTACTCATACGCCGCACCACCGTGCCCGGCATACGGGACACCCAGTGCGGCTTCAAGCTCTTCGACGGCGAGAAGGCCCGCGAGGCCTTCGCCGCCTCCCGGGTCAACGGCTGGGGAATCGACGTCGAGGTCCTGCGGCACTTCCACCGCGCCGACTGGCAGGTCGCCGAGGTCCCCATCCGCTGGTCCCACCAGCCCGGCTCGAAACTGCGCCACCTCGACTACGTCCGGGTCCTCGCCGAACTGACCCGGCTGCGCGCCCGGTCCCTGCGCCCCGCGGACGTCTTCGCCGTCACCCTCTTCCTCCTCATGTCGATGGCCCTGTACTCGGGCCGCCTGTTCGACCCGGACCACCGCTACCTCCCCGACTCCCTCCAGGACCAGAACCAGTGGGAGTGGTTCTTCGACGTCACCGCCCACAACCTCGCCCACCTGCACAACCCCCTCTTCTCCGACCTGCAGGGCTTCCCCGACGGCGTGAACCTCATGGCCAACACGGTCATGCTCGGTCTCACCGTGCCGTTCGCCCCGCTCACCCTCCTGGCGGGCCCGGCGGTCTCCCTCAGCGTCGTGATGACGCTGGGCCTCGCGGCGACCGGCTCCGCCTGGTACTGGCTGATCGTTCGACGCGCCGTGCGGCGGCGCTCCGCTGCGTTCGTCGGCGCCTCGCTGGCCGCGTTCGCGCCGCCCATGGTCAGCCATGCGAACGCGCACCCGAACTTTGTGGTGCTGTTCATGATTCCCCTGATCGTCGATCGGGCCCTGCGGCTTTGCTCCGCAGGTAGTGCCGCGGGGGGTCGTCTTTCGTCTCCGGGTTCGTCGTGGTTGCTCGCGCCCGCGCGGCGGAGCCGCATATGTCACAGCCCCGCGCCCCTTCAGGGCGCGGTTGTGCGCGACGGGGTTGTTCTCGGGCTGATGGTGGCGTACCAGGTCTTTCTCGGGGAGGAGCCCCTGCTCCTCGCTGCGATCGGCATGGTCCTGTTCGCCGGTGCCTACGGCCTTGTACGCAGGGACGTGGCCCGTGCCGCCTGGAGGCCGCTCCTCAAGGGGCTGGCGATCGCGGCCGCTGTCTGCCTTCCGATCGTCGCGTATCCGCTGTTCTGGCAGTTCGCCGGGCCGCAGAGCTACGCGCACATGCCGCACGGCGACAACTCGGGCAACAGTCCCCTCGCCCTGCTCTCCTTCGCCGAACGCTCCCTGGTCGCGGGCGACGCCCAGCGTGCGAACGCCCTCTCGCCCAACCCCACCGAGCAGAACGCCTTCTACGGCTGGCCGCTGGTCCTCCTGGCCTTCGCGATCGTCGTACGGCTGTGGGAGCAGGCCCTGGTGAAGGCGCTGGCGGTGACGGCGGTCGGCGCGGCGCTGCTCTCGCTCGGCCCCGAGTTCCGCATCCCGATGACGGACAAGGTCTACCCGGGGCCGTGGGCGCTCCTCGCCAAGCTGCCGCTGTTCGAGTCGGTCATCGAGGGCCGGGTCGCGATGATCTGCGCCCCGGTGCTCGGCATGCTGCTCGCCGTGGCGCTGGACCGGCTGACGGCGACCCGCAACCCGGGCACCCAGTACCTCGGCCTGCTCGGCGTCTGCCTGGCCCTGCTCCCGCTGGTCCCGGCCCCGCTGAAGACGGCCGAACGCCCCGCGACGCCCGCCTTCTTCACCGACGGGGCGTGGCAGCCGTACGTCCGAGGGGGCGAGTCCCTTGTCACGGTGCCGCTGCCCGACGCCGGCGACGTGGAGGCGCTGCACTGGCAGCAGCAGGCCGGCCTCGGCTTCAGGCTCCCCGGCGGCTACTTCAACGGCCCCTACGGCAGCGACCGCGTCGGCATCTACGGCGCCTCCCCCCGCTACACCTCCGACCTGCTGCGTGACGTCGGCGACACGGGCGTGGTCCCGAAGCTCGACGCGACCTGGCGGGCACAGGCCCGGCGCGACTTCGCCTTCTGGAGGGCAGGAGCCCTGGTCGTGGCGCCCGGGCCGCACGCCGAGGCACTGCGCAGGGCCGTCACCGAACTTGTGGGCCGGGACGGGAGGTGGGTGGCCGGGGTGTGGGTATGGGACCTGCACGATGGGAGCTGACCTGAGGCGACACCGATTACCCTGCCTTGACCGACTTGCCGTGTGAGGAGCCTTCTTTGGCCTGTCACCTGTGGCTGGTACCGCTCGTCGACGTGTTGTGCCACACCCCCGACAATCCCTTCGCCGAGGAACTCGCGCAGTACAACAACGTGCTCGCCGCCGCCGGGCTGCCTCCGGTGCCGGTGTACCAGTACATGCCCGGCCTGTCCGGGGAGGTCGCCCCGGTGGCCGGCTTCGACTACGACGCGCTGCACTTCCTGCGCCGTGTCTACCTGCTCCAGGTGTGCGGGCTGCCGGTGACGCCGGTCGACGAACTGGGCGGCGACTACGAGCAGTTGCTGGAGATGTTCGAGGCGACGGCCCAGCAGTCGCACCTCGTCTGGCACTACGACCACGCGGGCGCCTACGTCCCCGTGGACTTCCCCCAGCCCCTGTCGAACGACGAGCTCCTCGCCGGCGGCGGCCCGCTGGGCTCCGCCCAGGCCCTGCTGCGCGAACTGGAGTACGTCGCCCCGGCGATCGGCATAGATCCGGCCAACCCTCCGACGCCACCGGAACCGCCGCGCGCCCCCACGGAGCTGGAGGAGCCCGCCGTCCCCGCGCCGTACGACCCCAGTCCCTTCGCCCGCGAACGCCATGTGTGGCTCGGCCTGCACGCGGCGGCGACACGGAGCCTGGCCCAGGGGTCGATGATCGTCTTCAGCTGACGCTCAGAGGCTCGTCAGACGCCGGGCAGCTCGACCAGCAGTGCGCCCGTGGCCAGCACGATGTACGTGCAGACCGTGACCGATGTGGTCGCCAGCAGCGTGGCGCGCGGCGGCTGACGCACCAGCTGGTAGGCGATCAGGCCGGGCACGATGTAGCCGAGCGTCTGGTGGCTGAAGAGGTACGGGAACTGGTGCCGGAGGGCGAGACACAGCGCCCCCTGGATCAGCACACCGCACATCACCACGGCTGCGAACAGCCGCTTGCCGTAAAGGATCACCAGGCGCTGCAGCACCCGTGTGCAGCCGTACGTCGCCGCGCTCACCCCGAGCACCATCACGAACAGCCGCAAGTCCCCGTACAGGGTCAGCGCCAGCCAGCCGGGGGTGATCATGCCGCCGGGCGAGCGGTGCGTGGTGAGGTAGCAGATCAGCGAGAAGAACAGGCCGAGTCCGATGCCGATCGCGGCCGTGTCGAGGCTGAGGCCGGCGGGGGTCACAGGTCGTTGCCTTCGTGGTGTCCGTATCCGGAATCGGTGCTGCGCGGGTGCTGAGCGGAGAGGGTGAGGCCGTCGGCCGCCGGGAGCCGCGCGAGCCGCTTTGGGAGGCGCTCGCCCTGGCCGTGGATGTTGCCCATGGCCACCAGGGAGGCGCCCGGAGAACGGGCGCAATCGACGGCGATATCGCCCTGTGAATCGACGATCGCGCAGGAAACCGCCCGGTCGTCGGATTTCCCGACCGTGAACGAGGCAAGTAGCGAGACACAAACCAACAAGAGCAGCGGAACCGCTACGGGAGGCCGGAGACCGCCGAGCAACGGCAGGTCCACACTCCTTCGCCGCAGCAGGCGTCGGCTGCGGGCAGGCCCGACTGATGCCTGCATGAAATCACTCCTGAGCAGGGGAACAGAAGGGCAGGTGAAATTCCCCGGACCGAAAGGCCCGGGTAAGCGCCTTGCAAGACGAAGGAAAGAGCGGACAGGTTCATCAACGCGAGCAAATCAATGCACGGTTGCCACTGTGATCGACCCCACGCCATTCACGGGCAACCAGGGTCTAGGCTCGGCGCACCATGCAATTCGCGAGCGAATTCCAGCCTCGCCGCCGCACCCTCCTGATCGCCCTCGCCGCGGTCGGCACGGCGGCCGCCGTGCCGACGACGTACGCCCTTCTCACCCCGGACTCCCCCGCCCCCGGCCCGGGGCTCCGCCTCACCGACGAACTCCGTGAGTACGTCGATCACTTCCCCCGCAACGGCGGCTACCGCACCCCCACCCGCAGCGAACGCACGGCTGTGGCCGAGGCCGTGACGGGCACCCTGCGAGGCAGTCGCTCCCTCGCCGCGCAGCACCTGCTACGGCAGATCGACTACCGCCTGACGAGGCATCAACTGGCGGACTCCGGCCGTGAGGTGGCCGAGATCGCCGAGCCGGCCGAGCACGGGGTGGGGACGGGTCGCGGCTGGGGCAGGGTCTACGTGGACCTCAGCACCCCGATCCGCTGGAGCGTCCAGGTCCCGCACCCGCGCTCCGACCTGCACACCGAGCTGATCGGCGCCGACCTGTTCGCCCGGGTGCCCGGCGGTGTACTCGTCCTCGCCGGTGCACCCCGCGACGCCGCCCCGGGCCGCACGGCCGACATGGCCCATCGCAGCCGTACGGTCTTCAACGCGGTGTGCGACGCGCTGGTCGCCCGGCGTGTCCCGGCCCTCCAGGTGCACGGATTCGCCGATGCCAGCTCCCCGGGCCACGACGTGGTGCTCTCGACGGGTCCCGCCGACCGCACACCGACGGCCCGCGCGGCGGCCGACCGGATCGAGGCGCAGGGCTTCACGGTCTGCCGGGCCTGGTCCGGCGACTGCGGCCCGCTGGAGGGCACGACGAACGTCCAGGCCGGTACGGCGGCCGACCTGGGCGTCGACTTCCTGCACGTGGAGAACAGCTACAGCCTCCGCTCCACCCCGGCGGCCCGCTCCCGCCTGGTCACGGCGCTCGCCGAGGTCGCGCGGGGCTGGTCGGGCTGATCACACGCGATCAGTGCAACTGGGACTGGGAGAGGCCCTTCTCCACGTCCTCGAGGTTCATCAACGGGGTGTAGTCGATCCTGGCACCCAGGTTGAGGAAGAACGGCTCGCTGATGACCGGCATCTGGGAGACGTCCTGCAGGTCGAAGACCAGGAAGGCGGTGCGTTCGCCCTCGTCGGCGGTGAAGTAGGCCGCTTCGGGCTTGATCTGCTCCACCGACGACTGGATCAGCTTCCCGAGGGTGCCGTTCCGGATGGCCTCGTTCGACTTCTCCGTGTCGAAGTGCGCCTTGAGCAGTACACGCATGACTCTCACCTTCTTCTGGTCGGCGCAGACGTGTACACCTCCACCGTATGCCCGACTTGTACACCATGCCCTCTTATGTCTCGTGAGTGCTCCCTACTCCCCGGGGAGCAGAACAGCTGCATCCCCGCGGGCGACGCGGTGGGCGGCCGGTGCGCGCAGGCTGGGGGCACAGCGAGAGGAGACGGCGATGATCCTGGTGACCGGGGCGACGGGGCACGTGGGCGGCGAGCTGGTACGACGACTGACGGCCGCCGGCCACCCGGTACGGGCGATGACCCGCCGCCCGGCCGAGGCAGAGCTCCCGGCCGACGCCGAGGCGGTGTACGGCGACGCGGACGACCCGGCGAGCCTGGACGCCGCGTTCGCGGGCGCGGAGGGCGCCTTCCTGATGTCGGCGCAGGGCGTCGGCACGGCCCCCGGCCCGACCCACGACCTCGCGCTCGCCGAGGCGGCGGCAAGGGCGGGGGTGCGACGCCTGGTGAAGCTGTCCGTCCTGGACGCGGGCGCGGACGCGGGCTCGGACGTGATCGCCCGCTGGCACGCCGAGGCGGAGGCCGCCGTGACGGACCCGTCCCGCGACTGGGCGTGGACCCTGCTGCGCCCCGGCCGCTTCATGTCGAACGCCCTGCAGTGGGCGGGGCAGTTGCGCGCGGGCGACGAAGTGGCCGTCCCCTTCGCGGACCGCCCGGCGGCGAGCATCGACCCGGCGGACCTGGCGGAGGTGGCGGCACTGGCTCTCACGGCGGCCTCGACCGACGAACACGCCGGTACGGTCTACGAGTTGAGCGGACCGCAGTCCCTCACCCCGAGGCAGGAACTGGCCATCCTGGGCGAGACCCTGGGCCGCGACCTGCACGTCCGCCCGATCCCGGACGAGGCGGCCCGCGCGGGAATGGCCGAGTACGGATTCCCGCCCGAGGTCGTCGACGCGATCATGCAGCGGACGCTGGAGAGCGACCGTGGCGCGGAGGTCCTCCCCACGGTGGAGAAGGTCCTGGGCCGCCCGGCGCGGACGTTCGCCCAGTGGGCGGGGGCGCACGCGGGGGCGTTTTCGGGCTGACGTGGTTGAGGGGCGCCCGCCGAGCGGGCGCCCCTCAACCACGGGCTCAACACTGCTTCAGTCGCCGACGAGAACCCGAACCGCCCGGTACTGGAAGCCGTCCTGCTCACCGGCCTCCCAGTCGGCTACGAGAACACCGCCGTCCCGTCCTGCGTCAGCTTCCAGTTGGTGACCGCGAAGTCCTTCGGGTCCAACGCACCCTTGGCCGTCACGTAGTCGATCATCAGCTGGCGGATCTCGTTGGTCGAGCTGTACGCGATGTCGGCGGTGGCGATGTGCGGGTAGCCGGAGCCGCCGTTCGCGCGGTAGTTGTTGACCGCGACGACGAAGACCTGGTCGTCTGCGACCGCCGCGCCGTTGTACGTGAGGTTCTTGATCCGCGAACCCTCCGCCTGCGCGATGTCGATGTCGTACGAGACGCCGGCGGCCGTGTCGTACATGTAGTCCCAGAAGTTGTTGGCGTTGGTCAGCGTCGCGGTGTCGACCTTCGTGCCCGACGGAACCTGGTGGTAGTACTTCGCCGCGAACTCCAGGTAGTCCTTGAGCTGGGCGCCCGTGAGCTTCTTGCCGTAGAGCGTGTTGTCGTAGATGTAGAGGCCTGCGATGTCCTTGATGGTCACGCTCCCGGCCGGGATGTCGGCGGTGCGGCTGAACGGCGCGGCGACCGAGATGAGCGGCAGCGCCGCGTCGGACGCCGACAGGCCCGCCTTCACCGACTGCATCTGGACCTCGTGGATGAAGTCCATGATGGGGACGTCCTTCCAGCAGGAGTCCGCCGCCGAGAGGTCCTGGGTGCAGGTGCCCACGGTCGTGTTGACGTACTTGACGACGAGGTCGTGGTCGGCCTTGAGGAGCTTGGTGATCTCCGGGTCCTCCTCGACGTCCTTCGGGTTGAGGGTCTGCGCCGTCTTCTTCGTCACCTTCCACTGCCCGTGGTGCAGTTCGAGCTCGAAGTCGAAGACGGTGAGGCGGTAGCCCCAGCAGTACGGCTCGGAGAGCAGGACCTCCTCGCCGGTCTCCTCGTTCTTGACGGTGTAGGACGAGACCTCAACGTGCGTGTGGCCGACCAGGATCGCGTCGATGCCGGGGACCTGCTCGGCGACGAGGTTGGAGGCGTTCTCGACGTACGGGAGGGCGTCACCGTAGGAGGTCGATCCGTCGAGGCCCGAGTGGTCCGTCAGGAAGACCACGTCACACCCCAGCGCGCGCAGCCGCGGCACGTACTTCTTCGCCTGCTCGACCAGGCCCGGGAAGACCATCTTTCCGCTGACGTTGTCCTTGTCCCACAGCGCGATACCGGGGTTGGTCAGGCCGAGGATGCCGACCTTGATGTCGGGGGCGCCGGGCACGCAGATGCGCTTCACCGTGTACGGGTGGAAGGCCGGCCGCAGGGTCTTCGCGTCGAGGGCGTTCGCGCCGAGCAGCGGAAAGTGGCACTGCTTCTCGAACTTGCGCAGCGTGTCGATGCCGTAGTTGAACTCGTGGTTGCCGAGGGCGGCGGCGTCGTAGCGCATGTGGTTCATGGCGACGGCCATGGGGTGCTTGGGCCCCTTCTTGCCGTCCTTGCCGGTGATCGGGTCGACCCGGGCGAAGTAGTACGCGAGGGAGGTCCCCTGGATGATGTCGCCGGCGTCGACGAGCAGGACGTGCTCCTCGCCCTTGGCCGCGCGCTGCTGCTTGATGAGGGTGGCGACGCGCGCGACACCGACGGAGTTGCCGGCCTTGTCGCTGTAGGCGGCGTCCTTGTAGTAGTCCCAGTCGAAGACGTGGCTGTGCAGGTCGGTGGTGCCCAGGATGGAGAACGACCAGGTCTTCGGGGCCTTGACCGGCTTCCGGTCGGCGGCCTCGGCCGTGCCGGCACCGACCGCTCCCGCGGCGGCCACGGCCGCACCGGTGACGGCCGACTTCTTCACGAACTCCCGGCGGTTCAGCGGACTGACGGGCATACAGGACTCCTGGAAGCTGGCGTGGCGCGACGCGCGTAGACATGTCGGACGTGCGGGGCTACTCGCGTAGAGCGTGACGTCTGTCCAGCCAATGGGAAACCAGGAATTGGCCATGTCCAGTTCAAAGATGGGTCAGCTCGGCCGACGCGGGGCCCCGGGCGGGCCGCCGACCGACGCCCCACCCGGGGCCCGTCACCGGGCGGAGTCCCGCGGCTCTTCCTCTACGACGTCCACGGCACCCTCGGAGCCGGGCACGGGCAGGCGCAGGCCCCGGGACTCTGCGACGCGCAGGGCGTCGGTCAGGCACTCGGCGAGGCGGAGACCGGCGTAGCGGACCTCGGTGTACGGGGAGACGGGGTCGTCCAGCACGGTACGGGCGAGGCCGAGCACATCGGTGCCGATGGCGAGTTGGGCGGCCTCCAGGTCGTCGGCGAGCCGGGAGAGGTAGCCGCCGGCGTCGTCGGTGACGAGGTAACACGTACTTTCCCGACAGGAAAGTGGACAGCCCACCGCCGCCCGGCACGGACGGCCGGACGGCGGTGGGCTGGTGAGGGACGGCTCGCGCGGGGCGCGCGATCAGAGGAACGAGTTGATCTCGATCGTCTCGTCGCGGCCCGGGCCGACGCCGATCGCCGAGATCGGAGCGCCCGACATCTCCTCCAGGGCCTTGACGTAGTTCTGCGCGTTCTTCGGCAGGTCGGAGAAGGACTTCGCCTTGGTGATGTCCTCGGACCAGCCGGGCAGGGTCTCGTAGACCGGCTTCGCGTGGTGGAAGTCCGACTGCGAGTACGGGAGCTCCTCGACGCGCCTGCCGTCGATCTCGTACGCCACGCAGACCGGGATCTCCTCCCAGCCCGTCAGGACGTCGAGCTTGGTGAGGAAGAAGTCGGTCAGGCCGTTCACGCGGGTCGCGTAGCGGGCGATGACCGCGTCGAACCAGCCGCAGCGGCGGTCACGGCCGGTCGTCACACCCCGCTCGCCGCCGATGCGGCGCAGCGCCTCGCCGTCCTTGTCGAACAGCTCGGTCGGGAAGGGGCCCGAGCCGACGCGGGTCGTGTACGCCTTCAGGATGCCGATGACCCGGCTGATCTTCGTGGGGCCCACGCCCGCGCCCGTGCACGCACCACCGGCGGTGGGGTTGGAGGACGTGACGAAGGGATAGGTCCCGTGGTCGATGTCGAGCAGCGTGCCCTGACCGCCCTCGAACAGCACCACCTTGTCCTGCTCCAGCGCCTGGTTGAGGACGAGGACGGTGTCGGCGACGTACGGCGCGAGCCTGTCCGCGTAGCCGAGCAGCTCCTCGACCACCTGGTCGATGGCGATCGCGCGGCGGTTGTAGAGCTTGGTGAGGATCTGGTTCTTGACGTCGAGAGCCGCCTCCACCTTCTGGGTGAGGATGGACTCGTCGTAGAGATCCTGTACACGAATACCGACGCGGTTGATCTTGTCCGCGTAGGTCGGGCCGATGCCGCGCCCGGTGGTCCCGATCTTCCGCTTCCCGAGGAAGCGCTCGGTCACCTTGTCCACCGTCACGTTGTACGGCGTGATGATGTGAGCGTTACCGCTGATCAGGAGCTTGGACGTGTCGACGCCGCGCTCGTTCAGCCCGTTCAGCTCGGAGAACAGGACCGACGGGTCGACGACGACACCGTTGCCGATGACCGGGGTGCACCCCGGGGACAGGATTCCGGAAGGGAGCAGGTGGAGGGCGTACTTCTGGTCGCCCACGACTACCGTGTGGCCGGCGTTGTTGCCGCCCTGGTAGCGCACCACATAGTCGACGGATCCGCCTAGCAGGTCCGTCGCCTTTCCCTTGCCTTCGTCACCCCACTGAGCACCGAGCAGCACAAGTGCGGGCACGCGCGTACACCCCTTCCGGGCGGGGCATGTCCAAGGTCAGGGGCGTACGCGTAAGGTTCACCGCCGCGTGCACCGCGGCCGTCGTTGGCCGCAAACCGTCGGACCGGATGCCCCGGAATAGACGAAGCCCCTGGCGCAATAGCGCAAGGGGCTCTTGCACAAAGATGCTACCCGAGGAAGCGAGGCAGGACCGAGGTGGTGACTTCCGCGACTTCCGATCAGCTGTTGGTGGTCATCGATCCGGTCGCCCGGCGGACGGACGGGGAGTCGGTACGCATCGCAAAAGACGTGCTCAGCGCGGGTGCGCACGCAAAGGTGTGTCTGCCGGACGGCCCGGAGGAGTTCGCCCGGGCACTGGCCCGGCGGGGGTCGAGACGGCCGGTGGTCGTGGGCGACGACCGCGCCCTGGTCCGCGCGGTGTCCCTTTTGTACCGGCAGCGGGAGCTGGCCGGATGTGCGCTGTCGGTGGTGCCGGTGGGCAGCCTGCTGTCCGTGGCACGTTCCCTGGGGGTGCCCACAGGGGCGGTGGCGGCCGCTCGGGCGGTCCTCGACGGGGCCGAGCGGCGCCTGGACCTGCTGGTGGACGACAGCGACGGGGTGGTGCTGGGCGCGCTCCGCATCCCGCCGGTATCCGCCCAGGGGCACGAGGAGGCGCCGTCGCTGGAGGCGGGCCGCCCCTGGCTGCGCACGGCCCAGTCCCTCGTACGCACCCTGGTCCCCGCCCGCGAGACCACGGTTCCGGCACCCCGGCCCGCCCGGCTGCGGGTGGAGGTCGACGGCGTGACCCTGCTGGACCTTGACCAGCCGGTGGAGGCGGTGTCGGTGACGGCGGGTGACTCCGGGCTGGCCGAGGTCGAGGTACGGCCGCTGTCGGTGGGCGCGGAGGCCTCCCCGCTACGGGCCCAGGGCCGGACCGTGAGCGTCTCCGGCGCGGACTTCCGGTACCGGGCCGATGCGGGCGTGTGGGGGCCGGTACGGAGGCGGACGTGGACGGTGCGGGAGGGCGCGCTGGGGTTGGTGCTGCCGGGAGCGTGAACCGGCGCCAGGGGCGGGCGGAGGGTGTGCTGAGTACGTCAGGTCTCGTGCTGCTCGTCGGCTTCCTGCTCGGGGGCCTTGCCATGAGTGTCATGACGCGCCCTCCCCTGATGCGGACCAGCCGCAACTCAGCGCAGCGGCTCACTTACGCGCTCGTGATCGGATTCGTCTTTCAGCCCCACCCCGGTGCCCCCCAACTCCCGCCCCCTCCCCATCAACCCCGCCAACTTCCCCGCCGCCACCTCATACGTCAGCCCCAGCGGCGGCCGGATGTTGCTCAGGCAGTTGCGGTCGGCGTCCGTGGTCACACCGGGGACCGGCCGGTACGTCAGATACGCCCCCAGCGAGTCCGCCGCCGACATGCCCGGGCGCTCCCCGACCAGGACCACGACCATCGTCGCGCCCATCGCGGACGCGATGTCGTCGCCGAGAGCGACCCGTGCCTGTTCCGCCAGCACCACCGGTGCGACGCTCCACCCCGGCAGCCGCGCCACCGTCTCCCGCACCACCGCCGCCGCGTGCTCGTGCACCGCCCGGCTGGACAGCCCGTCCGCAACGACGAACACGACATCCCAGTCGCCGCCAGGGAGATGCGCGCGGTCCGTCGCATCCAACCGCCGCCCCAGGTCGGGGCGTTGGAGATACGTCAGCCGGTCACGCGCCGCGCTGCGCACCCGTACCGTCGGCATCCCGCCCAGCCCCGCCGCGACCACCTCCGGCTCGAACGGCGAGTGCACCGCGTCCCGCGCCGCCGCGTGCGCGGTCTGGAGTTCAAGGCGGTGGCGGGTCGGCAGCGCCGAGCCCGCGCGGCCCAGTCCGATACGGGCCTGGGTATGCCTGCGCATCGCCGCCCACAGGGGCACATCACCTGCAGGTACTGCTACTTGATCGGCCGTCATGCCACCAGTTCCCTTCCGATCGCCGTCAGCGGATGGGACGTGACCTCGCGGATCCCGCCCCGCTCGTCCAGCAGCCCGCTCGACTCCAGCCAGGCCTCGAACTCCGGTGCCGGGCGCAGCCCGAGGACCTCGCGGAGGTACAGCGCGTCGTGGTACGAGGCCGACTGGTAGTTCAGCATGATGTCGTCGCCGCCCGGCGTGCAGATCACGAAGGACGCACCCGCGACGCCGAGCATCGTCAGCATGGTCGCGACGTCGTCGTCATCGGCGTCCGCGTGGTTCGTGTAGCAGATGTCCAGGCCCATCGGCAGGCCGAGCAGCTTGCCGCAGAAGTGGTCCTCCAGGGCCGCCCGGAGGATCTGGCGGCCGTCGTACAGGTACTCCGGGCCGATGAAGCCCACCACCGTGTTCACCAGCAGCGGGTCGTAGCGGCGCGCCACCGCGTACGCCCGCGCCTCCACCGTCTGCTGGTCCACCCCGTGGTGCGCGTCCGCCGACAGGGCGCTGCCCTGGCCGGTCTCGAAGTACATGACGTTGCGGCCGACCGTCCCCCGGTCCAGCGCGAGCGCCGCCTCGTACGCCTCGTCGAGCAGGCCCAGCGTCACGCCGAAGGACGCGTTCGCCGCCTGCGTGCCCGCGATGGACTGGAAGACCAGGTCCACCGGTGCTCCCCGCTCCATCAGGTCCACGCTCGTCGTGACATGGCACAGGACGCAGGACTGGGTGGGGATCGCGTACCGGCCGATCACTCCGTCCAGCAGCTCCAGCAGGTTCCGTACCGCCTTCGGGCTGTCCGTCGCCGGGTTGATGCCGATCACCGCGTCGCCGGAGCCCAGCAGCAACCCGTCGAGCAGCGCCGCCGCCACTCCCGCGGGGTCGTCGGTCGGATGGTTCGGCTGCAGCCGCGTCGCGAGCCGCCCCGGCAGCCCGATCGTCGAGCGGAAGGCGGTGACCACCCGCACCTTCCGGGCCACGGCCACCAGATCCGCGTTCCCCATCAGCTTGGACACCGCCGCGACCATCTCCGGCGTCAGCCCGGGGGCCAGCGCCGTCAGGGCCCGACCGTCCGCCGCCAGCAGCCACTCCCTGAGCTCTCCGACCGTGAGCCCGGCCACCGGCGCGAAGGCAGCGGCGTCATGCGTGTCGAGGATCAGCCGGGTCACGTCGTCGGTCTCGTACGGGATCACCGGCTCGGTCAGGAAGGTCGCCAGCGGCACCTCCGCGAGGGCCCAGCGCGCGGCCACCCGCTCCCGGGCACTGCCGGCGGCGAGCCCGGCGAGACGGTCACCGGAGCGCTCGGGACTCGCAGCGGCGAGCAGGCGCGCGAGGGAGTCGAAGCGATGGCGCTCGCCACCGACAGTGGCCGTGTATGTGCTCATGACGGCGACCGTACGAGGAGCGTGTTGCCGCCAGATTTCTAAAGGTCTGGTTGACAAACATTTAACGCCCCGACACCCTTGACCGACTCATTCGGGCTACAGAGTTCCGGTCCAGTACGGCAACGGACCACCAGGAGAGGGGCCACCCGATGGCAGTGGACGAGGGCGTCGTCCCGGCGGCGAAGACGGACGGCGACGGCGCGGTACACCGGCTGAAACCCAACGCCGTGGGACTCCTGGGCGTGGTCTTCATGGCCGTCGCCACCGCCGCACCGATCACCGCGATGACCGGCAACGTGCCCTTCATGGTCTCGTCAGGCAACGGCATCGGCGCCCCGGCGAGCTACCTCGTCGCAATGGTCGTGCTGGCAATCTTTTCCGTCGGCTTCACATCGATGGCGAAGCACATCACCTCCACCGGCGCCTTCTACGGCTTCATCTCCTACGGCCTCGGCCGCACCGTCGGTCTCGCCTCCGGGCTCCTCGCGACCTTCGCGTACGTCGTGTTCGAGCCGGCCCTGATCGGCATCTTCTCGACCTTCGCCACCACCACTCTCAAGGACCAGACGGGACTTGACATCCCGTGGTGGGCGTTCGCGATCCTGATGCTCGCCGTCAACGCCATGGGCACGTGGTTCGGCGTCTCGGTCGCCGAGAAACTGCTCGTCGTACTCCTCGCGACGGAGGTGACGGTCCTCGCGGCCATGGCGATCTCGGTCGCCCTGCACGGCGGCGGCCCGCACGGCTTCACGTTCGGCCCGGTCAACCCGGTCAACGCCTTCAAGGGCACGTCCGCGGGCCTCGGCCTCTTCTTCGCCTTCTGGTCGTGGGTCGGCTTCGAGTCGACGGCGATGTACGGCGAGGAGTCCCGCGACCCGAAGAAGATCATCCCCAAGGCGACGATGATCTCGGTCCTGGGTGTCGGTGTCTTCTACGTGTTCGTCTCCTGGATGGCGATCATCGGCAACGGCGAGACGGAGGCCGTCAAGGCGGCCTCGTCAGCGAACCCCCTCGCGCTCTTCTTCAACCCCACCGAGCACTATGTCGGCCACTGGGCCGTCGACGTCATGCAATGGCTGATGATCACCGGCTCGCTCGCCTGTGGCATGGCCTTCCACAACTGCGCCGCCCGCTACATGTACGCGCTCGGCCGCGAGGGCGTCCTGCCGTCACTGAAGAACACCATCGGCCGCACCCACGCCCGGCACGGCTCCCCGCACATCGCGGGCCTGGTGCAGACCGTCGTCTCCGCCGTCCTGATCGGCGCGTTCTGGGTCGCGGGCAAGGACCCGTACAACGCCCTCTACGTACTGCTGGCCATCCTCGGCACGATGGCGATCCTGATCGTGCAGGCGGTCTGCTCCTTCGCGGTCCTCGTCTACTTCCGCAAGAACCACCCCGAGAGCCGGCACTGGTTCAAGACCTTCGCCGCACCGCTCGTCGGCGGCATCGCGATGCTGGCCGTGGTCGCCCTGCTGGTGTCCAACATGGGCGTCGCGGCGGGCGCGGAGTCCGGCTCGCTGGTCCTGAAGGCGACACCGTGGCTGGTGGCCCTGGTCGCGGCGACGGGCATCGGCTGTGCGCAGTACCTGAAGTACCGGGCGCCGGAGCGGTACGCGCTGCTGGGGCGGACGGTGCTGGAGGAGACCAAGGAGCGGTAACTACCCGTCCCCGAACACCTCTCGGCGGTGCACCCGCCACCGCTCCATCATGGCCGCGACCTCGCCCTCGACGAACTCGAAGAAGGCGAGCGTCTCGGCCATGCGGCGTCCGGCGGGGGTCTCGGCGCCCAGACTGCTGACACCCTCCCGCAGGGCCCCCTCCCACCGCTTGATGAGGGCCTCACGGTTGGTCAGGGCCTCGTACCACTGATCGCCGTGGACCCGGTAGCGCTCGCGGCGCGAACCGGGCTCCCGCTCCCGCGAGACCATGTGCGTCATGGTCAGGTAGCGCACCGCGCCGGAGACGGCGGCGGGGCTGATCTGCAGCTGCTCTCCCAGCTCGGCGGAGGTCATGGAGCCCTCGTCGGAGGACAGCAGCGCGGCGAAGACACGGGCGGGCATCCGCTGCATCCCGGCCTCGACCAGCTGCGCCGCGAAACTCTCCACGAACTTGGAGACCGCCCCCGGGTCCCGTCCCGCCCCATCCGCCGCCTGATCAGCCATGGTCACCACCCTATCCGGGCTTCATAGGCTTTATATGCTTCCTTAACTTCACAAGTTTCTGAAAGAAGCGTACGTTCTGAACCATGACGAAGGCAATCAGCGTCTCCGGCCTCCACAAGTCGTTCGGCCGCACCCACGCCCTGGACGGCCTCGACCTGGAGGTGGAGTCCGGCGAGGTCCACGGCTTCCTCGGCCCGAACGGCGCCGGCAAGTCCACCACCATCCGCGTCCTGCTCGGCCTGCTGCGCGCAGACTCCGGCGCCGCGCAGGTGCTGGGCCGCGACCCGTGGCAGGACGCGGTGGAGGTGCACCGCCGGATCGCGTACGTCCCCGGGGACGTGACCCTGTGGCGGAACCTGTCCGGCGGCGAGGTCATCGACCTGTACGGCCGTCTGCGCGGCGGCCTCGACGCCGGGCGCCGGGCCGACCTGATCGAGCGCTTCGAGCTGGACCCCACCAAGAAGGGCCGCACGTACTCCAAGGGCAACCGGCAGAAGGTCGCCCTGGTGGCCGCGTTCGCGTCGGACGCGGACCTGCTGATCCTGGACGAGCCGACGTCCGGCCTGGACCCGCTGATGGAGGAGGTCTTCCAGCGCTGCGTGGAGGAGGAGCGGGACCGGGGCCGGACGATCCTGCTCTCGTCCCACATCCTCAGCGAGGTCGAGGAGCTGTGCGACCGCGTGAGCATCATCCGCGGGGGCCGGACGGTGGAGAGCGGTTCGCTGGCCGACCTGCGCCATCTGACGCGGACGAGTGTGACGGCCGAACTCGCCGGTCCGCCCAACGGGTTGGCTCACCTGCCCGGCGTCCACGACCTCGACGTACAGGGACGGCGGGTGCGACTGCAGGTCGACACGGACAAACTCGACGCGGTGCTGCGGCAGTTGAGCGAGTCCGGCGTACGGTCGCT
>Ga0105246_10000370_pt1 | contig 23989 bp, 18 predicted proteins | sample KBSM64metaG_FD_99694 | JGI IMG/M metagenome (GOLD analysis project Ga0105246, IMG submission 99694) | Miscanthus rhizosphere microbial communities from Kellogg Biological Station, Michigan, USA - KBS M6-4 metaG | ecosystem: Host-associated > Plants > Roots > Rhizosphere > Soil | place... | reverse complement strand
TCGAAGGCGCCTCGCTCGAACGGACCAGCGTGCGGGAACGCGCGGCCGCCGAGGAGAGCGGCGATGCGAAGGAACTGGTGCCCTGAGGTCCCTCTCCCTGAATTGGCCTCGACGCGGACGGCCCTCGACTCACCGCCGGATCAGGAGGAGGATTGAAGGGCAGTCACCAGAAGGAGGTCTGTGATGTGCTACGGGTACAGCAAGGATTTCCGTTGGGACACCAAGAAAGATGCCTCACGGGAGACCGAGGAGCACAAGGAACCACATGTTGACGCGAAGGGCACGTTCTGGGCCTTCCCGCGCCGGCGCCGCGATTTCTCCACCCCGCGGGAACCGGTCATCGACCGCACGCGCGAGAGGGTTTAGCCCCTGGAATGGAAGGAACGTCCGCTCCGGACGTTCCTTCCATTTGCTTTCCGCCAGCGCATACCGGCAGCGGATACCCTTGAACGCGTGACCCGACTTATCCTGGCCTCCCAGTCCCCCGCCCGCACCAAGCTCCTCACGGAAGCCGGCATCCGGCACGAGGTCCTCGTATCCGACGTCGACGAGGACGCCGTCCAGGCGCGCTACGGGGTCACCGACCCGCACGATACCGCCCTGCTGCTGGCGCGCGCGAAGGCCGAGGCCGTCGCGGCACTGCCCGAAGCCGAAGGCGCCCTGGTGATCGGCTGCGATTCGGTGTTCGAGTTCGACGGGGAGGCGCACGGCAAGCCGTACACCGCCGAGGTCGCCAAGGAACGCATGCTGCGCATGAGCGGTTCCTCGGGCGTGCTGCACACCGGGCACTGGCTGGTGGACTGCCGCGAAACAGCCGCCGACGTCGAGGACGGCGAAAGCGCCGACGGAACGGGGGCGACCCTCGGCGCCGTTTCCAGCGCCGAAGTGCATTTCACCCCGATGAGCGAGGCGGAGGTGGACGCCTACATCGCCACGGGCGAGCCGCTGCATTGCGCCGGCTCCTTCACCATCGACGGACTGGGCGGGGCGTTCATCCGCAAGGTCGACGGCGACCCGCATGCCGTCGTCGGGCTGTCCGTCTCCACCCTGCGCGAACTGCTCGGCCAGGCCCAGGTGGGCATCACCGAGCTGTGGGCAAGCGACGGAGACTCCCCCGGTTTGTAGCAACCCTACAAACAGGAGGCGCCGCACGCACGGATTCCCCCATCAATATGGGCGGAACCCTCACAATCACGCTAGTCTCCTTTGAGGACAGAAGGAGTCAAGTTGACAGCACAGCCGGCGCAGCCCGTTTCCAGCTCGATCACCAAGGTACTGGTGGCCAACCGCGGTGAGATCGCGGTCCGCATTATCCGTGCAGCCCGGGACGAAGGCCTCGCCTCCGTTGCTGTCTACGCCGACCCCGACCGGGACGCCCTGCACGTCCGGCTGGCAGACGAGGCCTACGCCCTGGGCGGCAACACTGCCGCCGAGTCGTACCTCGTCATTGACAAGCTGATCGACGTCGCCAAGCAGTCCGGCGCCGACGCCATCCATCCCGGCTACGGCTTCCTGGCCGAGAACGCCGAATTTGCAGCGCGCGTGATCGAGGAGGGCCTCACCTGGATCGGCCCCTCCCCCGAGGCGATCGACGCCCTTGGCGACAAGGCGAAGGCCAAGCACATCGCCCTGGCCGCGGGCGCCCCCCTGGCCCCCGGCCTCAAGGACCCCGTCAAGGACGCCGACGAGATCGTCGCCTTCGCCCAGGAATACGGCCTCCCGGTGGCCATCAAGGCCGTCTACGGTGGCGGTGGCCGCGGGCTCAAGGTCGCCCGCACGCTGGAAGAGATCCCCGAGCTCTACGAATCAGCGGTCCGCGAGGCATTGGCCGCCTTCGGACGCGGCGAGTGCCTGGTGGAGAAGTTCCTGGACTCCCCGCGGCACGTCGAAACCCAGTGCCTGGCAGACGCACACGGCAATGTCGTGGTCGTCTCCACCCGTGACTGTTCCCTGCAGCGCCGCAACCAGAAGCTCGTGGAAGAAGCCCCGGCGCCGTTCCTCTCCGAGGAGCAGAACCGCCGCCTGTACGAATCTTCGAAGGCCATCCTGAAGGAGGCCGGCTACCTCGGCGCGGGCACCTGCGAGTTCCTGGTGGGCCAGGACGGCACCATCAGCTTCCTCGAAGTCAACACCCGCCTGCAGGTGGAGCACTGTGTATCCGAGGAAGTCACCGGGATCGACCTGGTCCGCGAGCAGTTCCGCCTGGCCCGTGGCGAAGAGCTCGGCTACGGCGACCCGGAAGTCCGCGGCCACTCCTTCGAGTTCCGCATCAACGGCGAGGACGCGGGCCGTAACTTCATGCCCGCCCCCGGCACGGTGGAAACCCTCACCTTCCCCACCGGCCCCGGCGTCCGCGTGGACTCCGGCATCCAGGCCGGCGAGGTGATCAGCGGCAACTTCGACTCCATGCTGGCCAAGCTGATCGTCACCGGTTCCAGCCGGAAGCAGGCCCTTGAGCGCTCCCGCCGCGCCCTGGCCGAGCTTGAGATTACGGGCATGCCCACCGTTACGCCCTTCCATAGTGCAGTGGTCTCCGACCCCGCCTTCGCTCCCGAGGAGGGCCCGTTCTCGGTCCACACCCGCTGGATCGAAACCGAGTTCGTCAACGACATCCCCGCTTGGTCCGGTGCGGGTGCCTCCGCTGAAGCCCCCGACGCCGGTGAGCGCCAGCGCTTCGTCGTCGAGGTGGGCGGCAAGCGCCTTGAGGTCGCCCTCCCGGCAGGGCTCGGGGCCGTGTCCGTGAACGGCGCCTCAGCGAAGGCGGGCAAGTCCAAGAAGCGTGCCCGCGGCGCAGGAGCGTCCGCGGCGGCCACCGGCGGAAACGCGCTGACCTCCCCGATGCAGGGAACCATCGTCAAGGTGGCCGTGGCCGACGGCGACGTAGTGGCCGAAGGCGACCTGATCGTGGTGCTCGAAGCCATGAAGATGGAGCAGCCGCTCACCGCCCACCGCGCCGGCACCATCCACGGCCTGGTTTCCATGGCCGGCGAGACCGTGTCCGCCGGAGCGGTCATCGCCACAATCGAAGACTAGTTCGCGAGGGCCCCGATCTGAGCGAAGCGAAGATTGGGAGCGAACTAGTCGCTAGTTCGCGATGGCTTAGCGAGTGCACCCTCCGGGGCTAGCATCGTGCCATGAGGGCGCTGTACAACTCCTGGTACCGTTTCGGCACGCCGCCGTGGGTCGGCGAAGCCCGGCAGGACCTGGTTGCCCTCGTGAGCGACGGGACCCTGGCCCCCTGCCGGGCCATCGATCTCGGCTGCGGCGAAGGGGACAACGCGGTGTTTCTGGCGCGTCGCGGCTTCGATGTGACCGCCGTGGACTTCGCGCCGGCGGCGATCGGCAAGGCACGGGCGAAGGCCCGTGCCGCCGGCGTGGACGTCCGGTTCCTTGTTGACGACCTCACCGATCTGCGGCACGTCAGCGGCCCCTTTGGGCTGCTGGTGGACTACGGAACATTCGACGACCTGTCCGAAGCACAGCGCCGGCTCTACCTGCGCAACGTCGTTCCCCTGGCAGCGCCCGGGGCAAAGTTCCTGCTTTGGACCTTCGAATGGGAGCTCACGAGGTGGGAAAAGGCAGCCGTGAAGCTCCTGCCGTTCGGCGGTATCGCCCTGGAACCGGGGTATGTTGAGGCCACGTTTTCACGGGACTTCGCCATTGAGCGGGTGGCCGGCGAATCCGGCCTCAAGGGCTGGCCCCGGGGCTGGGCCGCCTACCTGATGACGCGCCGCGCCTGAGCCGCGAACCTCCACGACGCAAACGGCCCCGCACCACGATGGTGCGGGGCCGTTCGTCGTTGGAAGACCTGTCAGGCGATGTTGTCTTCGAACTCGCGGTCCTTGGTCTCCTTGGTCATCGCCAAGGCAATCAGTGTGCCGACTGCGGCGATGGCCAAGTAGATGCCGACCCACACTGTGCTGCCCTTGCCCGCCTGCCACAAGGCGATGGCCACGAAGGAGGCGGGAGCCGCGCCGATCACCGAAGACAGGTTGTAGGCCACGGCCGAACCGGTGTAGCGCACGTTCGCGGGGAACAGCTCGGGCAAGATGGCTGCCATGGGGCCGAAGGTCAGGCCCATGAGGGTGAATCCGACAATGAGGCCCACCAGGGCCGCACCCTTGCCCGGGCCGAACATCAGGCCCCAGGTCAGGCCGAAGGCCAGGATGCCCAGGGTGACCCAGATAAGGAACTTGCGGCGGCCGTACTTCTCGGCCAAGGGTCCGGAGACCACGGTGAAGATTCCGAAGAACACGACGCCCAGGATCAGCATCCAAAGGAACTCGCTGCGTTCGATGCCCAGGCCCGGCACGAAGGCGGCTTCGTTGAAGGTCTTCCCGGCCTTCACGGCGGCGGCGCGGGCTACTTCGGCGCTGGCCGGGGCGGTGCCGTAGGTGAGGGTGAAGCTGGTGGTCAGGTAGAAGAGCACATAGGTGGCGAGCATGATGAAGGTGCCGGCGATGACCGCGCGCCAGTGGTACTTGAACGTGGCAGCCAACGGAACCTTGGCTACCTGCTCCGATTCGATGACCTTCTGGAACGAGGTGCTCTCGACGAGCTTGAGGCGTACGTACAGGCCGATTGCCACCATCACGATGCTGGCAAGGAACGGGATGCGCCAGCCGAAGTCCATGAACTGCTTGTCGTCCAGGTAGAGGTCAAGGACAACGAAAAGCACGTTGGCGAGGATGAAGCCGATCGGCGCGCCCAGCTGCGGGAAGGTGCCCCAGACAGCCCTCTTGCCTTCGGGGGCATTTTCAGTGGCCAGCAGCGCGGCACCGGACCATTCACCGCCGAGCGCAAGGCCCTGGCAGAAGCGCAGCACCACGAGCAGGAGCGGGGCGAGCACAACCCAGCCCGCCGTCGTCGCCGGCGGAAGCAGCCCGATGAGGAAGGTGGCCAGGCCCATGGTGAGCAAGGACGCCACCAGGGTGCCCTTGCGTCCTAGGCGGTCGCCGAAGTGGCCGAACAGGATCGAGCCCACCGGGCGGGCGATGAACGCGACGCCGAAAATCGCGAAAGAGCTCAGGATGGCGTTGATGTCCGTGGCGTTGGGGAAGAACAGCTTGGGGAACACGAGGACCGACGCGGTGGCGTAGGCGTAGAAGTCGAAGAACTCGATCGTGGTGCCAATGAGGCTGGAGAAGATGACCCGGCCCCTGGTATTGGCCGGGGCCGACTCGCTTTCCTTGGGTTCAGCTATGGAAGACATTCACCGTTGCTTTCGTTCGCACCGGTTCGGCGCCTGCGGCCTGCCCGGCAAGTTTTATTGAGACTTCAATAATAGTTCCCGGTATCCAACAGATGGACATTTAGTCCATGATGCGGACGCCCGGAAGGGTCTCACACTCTGGTCATGGCCACACTAGCCCTCACGGTTTCTCACGCGGCTCCGACACCCTCGGATAGGCAAATGTCACAGCACGTTTACACACCGCGCCGGTCGCCGAAACGAGCCCTCCCTACCTTGGAAGTACCCAGTCCCCCCAAGGAGGCATCCCGTGACAGTAGAACAAAGCGCACAGACCCAAGGCAACGAGGCCACCAAACTTGCAGTACCCGTCCTTGAACATCGCCCCGGCCGCTGGATCGCCAACTGGGATGCCGAGAACAAGGGACAGTGGGAGGCCGAAGGCCGTTCCATCGCCAAGCGCAACCTGTACTGGTCCATCTTCGCCGAGTTCCTCGGCTTCGTGGTCTGGCAGCTCTGGTCCATCGTGGTGGTCCAGCTCCCCGGCGCAGGATTCAAGCTCAGCACCTCGGAGATCTTCTGGCTCATCTCGATGCCGAGCCTGGTCGGCGCGACCCTGCGCATCCCGTACACCTTCATGGTTCCGAGGTTCGGCGGCCGCAACTGGACCATCATCTCGGCTCTGCTCCTGCTGATCCCCTCCATCGGCCTGGCGATGTGCGTTTCCAACCCGCACACGCCGTTCGGTGTGATGCTGCTGGTTGCCGCGCTCGCCGGCTTCGGTGGCGGTAACTTCGCCAGCTCCATGGCTAACATCACCTTCTTCTACCCGGCCCGCGAAAAGGGCTGGGCGCTGGGCCTGAACGCCGCCGGCGGAAACATGGGTGCCGCCGTCGCGCAGCTTGTGGTCCCGATCGCAGTGACGCTGCTCGCCGTTGGTACCGCGAACCTGCCGGTCGCCGGCCTGATCTGGGTGCCGTTCATCCTGCTGGCCGCTTTCGGTGCCTGGAAGTACATGAACAACCTCACCAGCGCCAAGGGTGATGTGGCCGGTTCCATCGCCGCCCTCAAGGAACCGCACCTGTGGATCATGGCCTTCCTGTACATCGGCACCTTCGGTTCGTTCATCGGCTTTGCCGGTGTCTTCCCGAAGCTCATCAAGGACTACTTCCCGGACTTCTCCGCCATCCACCTCGGTGCCGTTGCCCTCTCCCTGGCCTTCCTCGGCCCACTGGTCGGATCCCTGGCACGTCCCTACGGTGGACGCATGGCTGACCGCCGTGGCGGTGCCCGGATGACCGTTGCCTCCTTCACTGCGATGGCCGTCATCACCCTGACCATGATCTGGACCCTGCCGCTGAAGAACTTCTGGCTCTTCCTGGTGCTGTTCCTGTTCCTCTTCGTTGCCAGCGGCTTCGGAAACGGCGCAACCTACCGCATGATCCCGGTCATCTTCGCCACCTCCAGCCGCGCAGCCCGCAACGGCGCCTCACCGGCGGCCACCCAGCGCCTCGCGTCCTCCTCCCTCGGCCTGATCTCCGCGATCGGCGCCTACGGCGGCTTCGTGATCCCGCAGGTGCTGAATGCTTCGAACACCGCCTCCGGTTCCTACACCCCGGCCTTCTACGGCTTCGTCGCGGCCTACGTGGTCATGCTCGCCGTCTGCTGGAGCTTCTACCTCCGCAAGGCAAAGAACACCTCGATCGGACACATCTAACATGCCCTCCGGTACCGCCACCCACTGCCCGTACTGCGCTCTCCAGTGCGCCATGACCCTGTCCCCGGCCGCCGTGCCGGGGGCGGGGTCCCCGGCCGCGGGCGTTCCGACGCCGGACAGCGCTGGCGCAGCCGCCACTCCCCTGCTTGAGGTGGCCGGCCGCGAGTTCCCCACCAACCGGGGCGGGCTGTGCCGCAAAGGCTGGACCTCTGCGTCACTTCTGGGTCATGCGGGCCGGATCACCGAGCCGCTGCTCAAAGGCTCCGACGGCGTTCACCGGCCGGTCAGCTGGGACCAGGCCCTGATGCTCGTCACCGCCGCGGTCAAGGACAGCTGGGCACGCCACGGGCACGACTCCGTGGGCGTGTTCGGCAGCGGCGGCCTCACCAACGAGAAGGCTTATCAACTGGGGAAGTTCGCCCGCCTGGCGCTGCGCACTTCCCGCATCGACTACAACGGCCGGTTCTGCATGTCCTCTGCCGCCGCGGCCGGAAACCGGGCCTTCGGCGTCGACCGCGGCCTCCCCTTCCCCGTGGAAGACCTCGACTCCGCCTCCGTGATCCTGCTGCTGGGTTCGAACGTGGCCGAAACGATGCCGCCGTTCGTCCAGCACCTGCAGGGTGCACGGGACGCCGGCGGGCTGATCGTGGTGGACCCGCGCCGCTCCGCCACTGCGGCGTTCACCGGCAACGGCGGCGGGATCCACCTGCAGCCCCTCCCCGGCACGGACCTGGCGCTCATCCTGGGCATCTCCCACGTGGTAGTCCACGAGGGGCTCGCCGACGCCGCGTTCCTCGAGGAACGCACCAACGGCCACAAGGCCGTGCTGCGCAGCCTCACCGCGTTCTGGCCCGAGCGCGTGCAGTCCATCACCGGCGTCCCGGCGACCCTGATCCGCGAAACTGCGCGCCGGCTGGCCAGGAGCGCCCGCCTCGCCAAGGACGAGGGCCGCGGTGGCTGCTACATCCTCAGCGGCCGCGGCGTCGAACAGCACGTGGACGGCACCGACACCGCCACCGCCGCGATCAACCTCAGCCTCCTGCTGGGCCTGCCCGGCGCCGCACGCAGCGGCTACGGTACCCTCACCGGGCAGGGCAACGGCCAGGGCGGCCGCGAGCACGGCCAGAAGGCCGACCAGCTTCCGGGCTACCGGAAGATCACCGACCCCGCGGCCCGCGCCCACATGGCGAAGGTCTGGGGCGTGGACGAGGCCCTGATACCCGGCGCCGGGCTGCCCGCCGTCGCATTCCTGAAGTCCCTGGGCCAGCCCGACGGCGTCCGCTGCCTTTTCGTGCACGGCGCCAATGTGGCGGTGTCCGCCCCGGACGCCGGTGCCGTGATCGAGGGACTGCGCAGCCTGGACTTCCTGGTGGTCTGCGACTTCTTCATGTCCGAGACCGCCGCCGAAGCGGACCTGGTGCTTCCCGTGGCCCAGTGGGCCGAAGAGGAAGGCACCATGACCAACCTCGAAGGCCGGGTCATCCGGCGCCGCCGGGCCCTGACCCCGCCCCCGGGTGTCCGGACCGAGCTGTGGCTGATGTCGCGGCTCGCCGAACTGCTCGATGCCCCCTCCACCTTCAGCGACGACCCCCGCACTGTTTTCGAGGAGCTGCGCCTTGCCTCCGCCGGCGGGCTGGCGGACTACTCGGGCATCGACTACGACATGCTGGACGCCGGCGAGGCCGCCTACTGGCCCTACCCCGTTGGCAGCACGGGCACCCCGCGGCTCTTCGCAGACGGGTTCGCGCACGCCGACGGCCGCGCCGCCATGGTCGCCGTCACCCCCTCCAAGCGCGCCCAGCGCAACTTCGCAAGCGCCTCCGAGCCGGACTCCCTGGCCCTGGCCACCGGCCGCCTGCTGGAGCACTACCAGTCCGGGGCACAGACCCGCCGGGTGGCCGAACTCTTGGCCTCCCAGCCGGAAGCACGCCTTCAGCTGCACCCGGAGACGGCGGCCCGCCGGGGCATCGTGGACGGCGGGCTGGTGACCGTCAGCAACGAACGCGGCGAAGTCCGGGTCCGGGCCGAGGTGAGCACCGCGATCCGGCCTGACACCGTGTTCCTGCCCTTCCATTTCCCCGAAGCAGGCAGCGCCAACCGCCTCACCGAGGCGGCCACCGATCCCATCTCCGGCATGCCGGAATTCAAGACCAGCCGGGTGTGGGTGAAGGCCATAACGGCAGAACCCGCCCTGGCCGCAGCAGCTTTGTCGTCGCACCGCAGTCTGTCACTGCACCGCAAGGAGGAATCATGAGCGAGCGCATCGTCGTCGTCGGTTTCGGGCCCGTAGCAGCCCGCCTGGTGGAGGGTCTCCTCCCGGCGGTGCGCCGCGGCAGCGTAAGCCTGATGGTCCTCGGCCAGGAGGCCGAAGCGGCGTACAACCGTGTGATGGTTGCCGAGTTCGGCGTCGGCCGCAGCACCGCGGAAGCCCTCGCCATGGCCGATGCCGCCGAGCTCATTGCCGAAGGCGTGGACGTCCGTCTCGGCGTCACCGTCAAGCGGGTGGACCGCGCCCGGCAGCGGCTGGTGCTCTCCGACGGCAGCACCGAAGGGTACGAACGCCTCGTCTTCGCCACCGGCGCGCGCCCGGTGATCCCCAACCTCACCGGCATCAACCCCGACCCCGCGCACCCCGTGCTGCCTGCCGGGGTCACCGCCCTGCGCGACTTGCGCGACGCCGAAATGCTGCGCCGGGCGGTGGCCTCCGGGCAGCGCGTGGTGGTGCTTGGCGGCGGCGTCCTCGGCCTGGAAACCGCCCTGGCCGCGGCCGAGGAAGGCGCCCGTACCACCGTGGTGCACAGCGGACCGCACCCCATGGGACGGAACATCGACCGCGGCGGCGGCGCAGTGCTGAACGCCGCACTGCGCTCGGCGGGCGTCTCCGTGGTCAGCAATGCGGTTTCCACCGCCGTCGAGCACAACGGCCCGGACGGCACCTTTTCCGCATTGCTGCTCGACGACGGCTCCCGCGTTGAGGGCGACCTCCTCCTGCTTTCCTGCGGCGTGCGCCCCCGGATCGAACTGGCCGAGGGTTGCGGCCTTCCCGTTGCCGCCGGCATCCTCGTCGACCACCGGCTGCGCACCCACCACGAACCGCACATGTTCGCCATCGGTGACTGCGCCGAAGTGCGCTGCGCGGACAAGTCCTGCCCCGACTGCAAAGGTGCCACGGCGCCGTCGGGCCTGGTCGGTCCGGGCTGGCGGCAGGCCGAATGGCTCGCCGCCTACCTGGAAACCCTCGCCGAGGACGGCCAACAGGCCGCGGACGGCCTGCCGTCGCTGGCGAAGGAACAGCCCGGCGTCGTGGTCCTGAAGGCGCGTGGCATCAACCTGGCCGTCGCGGGCGACAACTCTGCCGAGCCGTGGGACGAGCTGCTGTGCCCCTCGCCGGACGGGCTGCCGCACCGCGAAGTAGCGCAGTGGGCGGATCCCGGCCACGGCCGCTACGTCAAGATGACCACCCGCGGCGGGGTGCTGCAGGGCCTGGTGTCCGTGGGAATGCCCCGCACCGCCGCCGAACTGGTGGTCCTGTTCGAACGTGGCTCCGAGCTTCCGGCGGACCGTTCGCTGCTGCTACGCCTGGACGGGACGGACGAGCCCGCTGGCGCCAACAACGATCCCGCACGCACGGTCTGCCGTTGCGCGGGCGTCAGCGGCGCCGCGATCGAGGAGTCCGTGGCGTCCGGTTGCACCTCGGTCCCGGAGGTATCCAAGGCAACCCGGGCAGGCACCGGCTGCGGCGGCTGCCACGACGACATCAAGGCGGTCATCGAAAAACATTTCCAAGGGGCCGTAGCGGCGTAGGGCCCCTTTCCTTGCAGCCGTCCGGCGGAGTCAGCGGGCTACGATGGGCAGGTGTCCAAGCTTTCCCCGCGCGTCCAAGAGACTGCGCCAGGTGTCTACTTCGTCGAAGGACCGGCTTCGAACTGGATCGTGGTCCGTGACCACAGCGGTTTCATGCTGATCGACAGCGGCTATCCTGCCGACCGCGAGCTGGTGCTTGGCTCCATCCGCGAACTGGGCTTGGAACCGCCAGAGGCAAAGGCAGTGCTCATTACGCACGGACATGTCGACCACACAGGCTCGGCTGCCTACTTCTCCGAGGCCTTCGGTACTCCCGTCCTGTGTTCCCCGGAGGAACTGGCGCATGTCCAGGGCCGGGAAAAACATCAGGTCACGTTCGGCCAGGTGCTGGTACGCGCGTGGCGTCCCAGGGTGTTCCGCTGGATGCTCCACGTCATCAAGGCGAAGGCCCTCCAGGCGCAGCCCGCCACCCGGGCCGAGGCCTGGGACGCCCACAGGCTCCGGAACCTGCCTGGCGCTCCCGAGGCGGTCCTCCTCCCGGGCCACACGCCAGGCAACGCTGCGATCCTGCTCCCCGCGTCAGGGGCCATCGCCGTAGGTGACTCGTTTGTCACCGGCCATCCGATCAGCCGAACCGCCGGGCCCCAGATGCTGCACCGGATGTACCACTCGGACACTGCTGCTGCTTTGGCCGCGACAACTCGTCTCGACAGTGTTCGCGCCTCGGTGATCCTGCCGGGCCACGGCCCCGCTCTGCACATGCCGCTGGCGGAGGCCCTGGCGGAACTGCGCAGCCAATGAGGCTGCGCAGCCAGCCGCACCGCTGACTACATGTGCACGTGCAGGCGGCGCGCGGCTTCGGAGATGGAGCCGGTCAGCGACGGGTAGACCGTAAAGGTGCTGGCGAGGTCGTCGACGTGCAGCTTCTGGGTGACCGCAACGGAAATCGGGAAGATCAGCTCGGAGGCGTTGGGGCCGACGACGACGCCGCCGATCACCGTGCCGGAACCCTTGCGGGCGATGATCTTGACGAAGCCGTCCTTGGTGTTGCGCATCTTGGCGCGGGCGTTGCTGAGCAGGGAGAGCATGACGACGTCGCCCTGGTACTTGCCGGACTCCAGGTCCGCCTCGGAGACGCCCACGGAGGCGATTTCCGGGGAGGTGAAGATGTTGGACGCCACCTGGTGCAGCTTGATGGGGGTGACGCTGTCGCCCAGGAAGTGTGCGATGGCGATGCGGCCCTGCATTGCGGCCACCGAAGCCAGGGCGAAAACGCCCGTGCAGTCGCCGGCGGCGTAGATGTTCGGGGCCGTGGTGCGGGAGACGCCGTCCACCTTGATGTGCCCGGATTCGGAGAGCGCCACGCCGGCTTCCTCCAGGCCGATCCCGGCCGTGTTCGGGATGGAGCCGACGCAGACCAGGCAGTGGCTGCCGGTCACCGTGGTGCCGTCGCCGAGGGTGACCTCCACGCCGGTTTCGGTGCGCACGACGGCGTTCGCCCGGGAGCGCGAGAGAACGCGCACCCCGCGGCGCTTGAAAACGTCCTCCAGCACCGCTGCGGCGTCCGTGTCCTCGCCGGGCAGCACCTGGTCGCGGCTGGAGATCAGGGTGACCTTGGAGCCGAGGCCGTTGTAGGCGGAGGCGAATTCGGCGCCCGTGACGCCGGAGCCCACCACGATCAGTTCCTCGGGCAGTTCCTCGAGGTTGTACAGCTGGGCCCAGTTCAGGATGCGTTCGCCGTCGGGCTTGGCGGTGGGCAGTTCGCGCGGGTGCGCGCCCACGGCCAGCAGGATGGCGTCGGCGGTGACGGTCTTCGTGCCGTCGATGGTGAGGACCTCGATGGTGTGGTTGTCCACCAGCTTGCCGGAGCCGATGATAATTTCGACCCCCAGATGGTCCAGGGCCTCGTGGATGTCTTCTGACTGTTCGCGGGCCAGGCCCAGGAGGCGGTCGTTGATGTGGCCGAGGTCCGCTCGCATGTGCGGGGCGACATCGCCGCCGTCGACGGCGAACTTGACGCCCAGCTCCCCCGCCTCGCCGACGCGGGTCATGAGGTCCGCCGTCGCGATCAGGGTCTTGGAAGGTACGACGTCGGTGAGGACGGCGGAGCCGCCGAGGCCGGCGCGCTCGATGATGGTGACCTGCGCCCCGAGGGACGCTGCGACCATGGCGGCTTCATAGCCACCAGGACCTCCACCAAGAATTGCGATACGGGGTGAACTGAAGTCAGGATGCATGGTCACAAAGAACAATTGTTACGTATTGCCGGGGGTGCTGCCACTAAGCCCCGCCTGAGTGGCCTGCGCCTCACCGTTCAGCACGGCCTCGCTGTTCAATACCGCGGCGTGCCCTGTAGCTTGTACCCGTGAGTAACAGTGAGCTGCTTAACACCGATCCCTTCGAAGCCGCCCGGGATGCCGCGGACTACATCGCAGCGGAGACCGGCGTCGAAAACCACGACGTAGCGCTGGTGCTTGGCTCCGGCTGGGGCGCCGCCGCCGATCTCATCGGCGAAACCACCGCAACCCTCACCGCGGCCGAGGTGCCCGGTTTCTCCGCACCCGCCGTCGAAGGCCATGTGGGCACGATCCGCTCGGTGCTGACCAAGGAGGGCAAGCGGGCACTCGTGCTGGGCGCGCGCACCCACTACTACGAGGGCAAGGGAGTGCGTGCCGTGGTCCACGGGGTGCGCACCGCGGCCGCGGCCGGCTGCAAGACCCTCGTGGTGACCAACGGCTGCGGCGGCCTGAACGAGGCCTGGTCCCCCGGCACCCCCGTGCTGATCAGCGACCATATCAACCTCACTGCAACCTCTCCGCTGGAAGGCGCCACGTTCGTCGACCTGACGGACCTCTACTCCTCCCGCATCCGGGGCCTGGCGCGCGAAGTGGATCCCACCCTGGACGAGGGCGTGTACGCCCAGTTCACCGGGCCGCACTACGAGACGCCCGCCGAGGTGCAGTACGCCAAGCGGATCGGCGCGGACCTCGTGGGCATGTCCACCGCCCTTGAAGCCATAGCGGCCCGCCATGCCGGCATGGAGGTTTTCGGCATCTCGCTGGTTACCAACTTGGCCGCCGGCATCAGCCCGGTGCCGCTGAGCCACCAGGAAGTCATCGAAGCCGGAGAAGCCGCGGGCGCGCGGATCTCGAAGCTCCTCGCCGAGATCATCGCGAAGCTCTGACCTTAGTCCGGGCTGGTCCGCACCAGGACGGTCACCGGGTTTCCGGTGACGCCATCCGCCGTGGCGGTGATCTCGGCATCACCTTCCCTGACCCCGGTAACGAGCCCCGAACCATCGACGGAAGCAATCAGCGGCCTGTCCGAGGACCATTCGACGTCCGAACCCGTGGTGCCGTCGCTGTAGAGCACGACCGCGCGAAGCTGCACGCTTCCGCCGGGCTCTGGTTGCAGCGGCCCCGCCGGCGAGACCTTGATGCTCTTCACGGACGGCACCACCGTGAGCTCGGCCTGGCCCCGCAGCAGTTGCCCGTCGGCACCCGGCACCGTAGCGACGACAGCGAGGCTTCCGGTACGGCGGGCAGTCACCAATCCTGTTGGGTCGACGTCGGCGATTTTCGATCCCGGCGGCGACGTTTCCCAGGTGGCGTTTCCGACGGCGGCACTGGTCCCGTCCGAGTAGGTGGCCACAGCTTCGAGCTGGGCTGTTTGGCCTTCCTTGAGCGTGAGTTGTGCAGGGTTGACGGACACGGCAGTGATGGTGGGTTTCGGCGCGTCCGGCACGGTGATCGTGGAACTGCCCTGCAGCCCCTCCTGCGATGCCGAAACCCTCGCCGTTCCGGGTGCGACGGCAGTAACCAGCCCCCTGCCATCAACCCTCGCGATGGCCGGGTTGCTGGAGGACCACAGCGCCGAATCGTTGAGGTTTCCGCGCGAACCGTCGCTGAAGGTGCCTTCGGCGAGCAACTGCAGGATTCCGCCCGGGTCCACCGTCGCCGTTTCAGGGGAGACGTGGAGTGCGGTCAGTTCTGCGCCATCCGTGCCCAGGACGGCGAGGGTCAGCTTTCCGGAGACTCCTGCCAGGGTCGCTGTGAGTTCCGCGCTGCCGGCGGCGACGGCCGTTACGACGCCGGCCCCGTCCACCGTCGCGATCCCTGGGTTGCTGGACGACCACTCCACCCCGTCGCCGAGCGGCCGGCTCGAACCGTCGCTGTAGCGGCCCGTGGCGGTGAGGGCGATGGTGGCCTCCGGTCGCAGCGCCTGCGAGGCCGAGGTGACGGCGATCGATTCCAAGGCCGGCGGCGGCGGGATCACCGCGATGCGCCACGCGACGAAGGCAGCCGTCAGGGCGAGGGCAACGGCCACCGCGATGACGCTGCCCCACGCGATTTTCCGCCTGACCTTGGCCATGCCGGCGCCGACGGCCGTTGCCACGTCCGCGGGATGCTCGGCGGCCCGGACGGCGGCCTCGCCCAGGAGCCGCTGCCGCAGTTCGCTGTTCATGGCTGCCGCTTCGTCATTGCGGGCCTTCCTCGAGCTGCCGGGGTGCGGCCGGAGGACTCTCTGCGGGCGAGGGGCCGCGGGTCAGCGCGGCGGCGTGGGACATTGCGCCGGTGACTTCCGGCGTCGTCCGGTCCGTCATCCCGGCGATTTCCGCAAAGGTGAAGTTCGCGAACTCGTGCAGTACCACGACGATGCGTTCGTCGAAGGTCAGGCTGGCAAGTGGACCGGCGCCAGGAAGCGGCGGCGCCGCACCGCCGCCGCTGGGCCGCATCCACATCTCATGTTTGCGGAGCAGGCGGACCAGGACGCAGAGCGTGTAGACGCGCAGCTGCGGCGTGACGGGTCCCCTCCATGCCGAGGCCGCCTGGGACCAGGCTGCTTCAAGCAACTCCCGGGCGGTTTCCGGGTTGTCGCACAGCAGGTGGGCGCAGTACTCCATGTCCCCCTTCTGGCGTTCGAAGACACTGCGCAGTTCGGCCTCACGGTCCTTGAGTGCGGGCGAAAGTTTGAAGCCCGGCGACAGCCCGAACTCGATCTCCTTGACGGCGGGCAGCAGGACGGCGGCCACCAGCGTGAGCAGTCCGGCGCCGATGGGAATCGCCGAGACCAGTTCGGGAAGGAGCCAGCCCGCCGCAACGACGGCGGCGGCCAGGACGGAAAGCACCAGGCGCAGCGGGTTCAGGGAAGGCAAGAAACGCCGCTTCGGCAATTCACACATGCTGCACCAGCTCACGATGTGTATGCGGTGCCGGCCCGGATCAGCGGCAGATCCGCTACCACATTCTACGTCCATCGATTGGACTTCAGAAGGGCGGACGGGAGGCGCAGGAAGGCCACCGACCCCGCAGAATCCAGGGGTTCCGTCAAGTCAAACGGACCCACAATTAACGGCGCATGAACTCTCCGAAATAAAGCAGATCTATGCGAAACATTTGCATCGGCGACCCGGTTGTGGCACGCGCGCGATGTAGAAATGTAAGCGCTTGCGCATATTTGTCAGACATCCCGGACAGGACGTTCCCGAACCCCCGAAACCGGGTTTGATCCACCCGCCGGGAACGTGCAAGCGTTGGAAATGTTCCGGCGGCTACCCCCGCCGGAACCCAACGTTGGCTGTCCCCGGACGGCCAACGCCACTCGATACGATGGCGTCCTTCGAAGGCGGCATCACCGTCATCGAGGAGCCGGAGTTGAGACCCGGGCGGTTAGCCCGTCCCCCGAAGTCCACACTCCGCGAGAAGAGCGAAAGCAATGAACATCCCCTCCACCCCTGCACGGCGCCTCTGCGCCGCCGCATCCCTGGTGGCAGCCGCCGGCGTCGCCGCCTCGGTGCTGGTTGCAGCCCCGGCACAGGCAGGCACCCCTGCGGATCCCCCTGCCAACGGCATGCCCGCCCCCACCCCCGGCTTCCCGCTGCCTACCTCCCACAGCCAGGCGGCATACGCCCCCGAGTCTGCCTTCACAGCCAAATGGACCCGTGCCGACGCCAAGCAGATCATGGCCCAGGCGGGCACTGCCGCTCCCTTCGGGGGCAACTCCCTGCACCCCGATGTGACCATGCCGGAGATCCCCCGGGACTTTCCTGTCATGAAGGACCCCAACGGAGGGCAGGTGTGGGTCTGGGACACCTGGCCGCTGACGGACGAGTCCGGGAACCAGGTCTCCTACAAGGGCTGGGACGTGGTGTTCTCCCTCGTCGCCGACCCCAAAGCCGGCTATTCCTTCGACGAGCGGCATTTCAACGCCCGGATCGGCTACTGGTTCCGGCCGGCCGGCCATCCGGAGAGCGACTGGGTGTACGGCGGACACCTCTTCCGCGACGGCACCACGCTGGGCAAGGCGGAGTGGTCCGGATCCACCCGCATCCTTGAGGGCGGGAAGCTGGCCACCTTCTACACCGCCGTGACCGACTACCCCGGAACCGGCGCCCCCATGAAGTCCGTGATCGCCAAGAGCGAAGGCAGGCTCAAGGCCGACGCGAAGGGCGTCAGCATCGAAGGCTTCACCAAGCACACCCAGCTCCTGGAGCCGGACGGCAAGATGTACCAGACCGGCGGGCAGAACCGCTACTACGCCTTCCGCGACCCCTACACCTTCGAAGACCCCGCGTACCCGGGCAAAACCTTCATGGTCTTTGAAGGCAACACCGGCGGCAAGGCCGGCGAACTCCAGTGCAGCGCGGCCGACCTCGGCGGTTCCGGCGAAGACCCCAAGGCCGTCAGCGATTCCGGCGCCCGCTTCCAGGCCGCCAACGTGGGCCTGGCCGTGGCCGACAGCAAGAAGTTGGACTCCTGGAAGCTGCTGCCGCCGATCCTGTCCGCCAACTGCGTCAACGACCAGACCGAGCGCCCCCAGATCTTCATCCAGAACGAGGACGGCAGGAACAAGTACTACCTGTTCACCATCAGCCACCAGTTCACCTACGCGGCGGGCCTCCGCGGCCCCGACGGCGTTTACGGCTTCGTCGGAGACGGCATCCGCTCCGACTTCCAGCCGCTCAACAACAGCGGCCTCGCCCTGGCCAACCCGACGAATCTGTCCGTCCCGTCCTGGGACCCCGCGGCAAATCCCCGCCAGTTCCAGTCCTACTCCCACTACGTGATGCCCGGCGGCCTGGTGGAGTCCTTCATCGACAACGTCGACGGCCGCCGCGGCGGCACCTTGGCCCCCACCGTCAAGCTCAACTTCAAGGGCGGCGTCAGCCAGGTTGACCGCAGCTTCGGCCGGAACGGCCTCGGCCCCTACGGCTTCATCCCCAGCAACATCCAGGCAGGCGGCAACGGCCACTACTAGGCCGGCAGCTTCCCAAGCAGGCACTCCAAACCCAGCCATTTCCAAACCGCCGCGGCGGGCTGCCTGAACGCCCGCCGCCCCACAGACCTGCGCCGGACCACCATGTCCGGCGCGGCCGGCGAGGCCTCCGCACGGAGGCCCCGTCGGTAACCGGTCCCCCGCCGTCGCTCCCAACAGGCGTGTATACCCGGCAGGGACCGGACCAGGGCCCCGGCCCGTCTTCCACGAAATACAACTCCGCGAGAAGAGCAAAAGCATGAGCACTCACTCAACCCCCGCACGGCCGCGCCGCCGCCTGCGTACTGCCGTGGCCGTCACGGCAGCCGCGAGCGTCGCCGCCTCGGTCCTGTTGGCCTCCGCGGCCGCACAGGCAAACATCCCGTCCGATCCGCCGTCGAGCACCATGCCGGCACCCACCGCCGGCTTCCCGCTGCCCTCCGTCCACACGCAGAAGGCCTACGACCCGGCCGCGGACTTCACGGCCAAGTGGACCCGTGCGGACGCCAAGCAGATCATGGCCCAGAGCAACCCCAACGTGGCCGCGGGCGAAAACTCCATGAGCCCCGACGTCACCATGCCGGAAATCCCCCAGGACTTCCCGGCCATGAACGACGACGTGTGGGTCTGGGACACCTGGTCGCTGACCGATGAGAACGCCAACCAGATCAGCTACAAGGGTTGGGACGTCATCTTCTCCTTGGTGGCTGACCGCCACGCCGGCTACGGCTTCGACCAGCGCCACTGGAACGCCCGGATCGGCTACTTCTTCCGCAAGACCAACGCGGACCCGGCCAAGGACAAGTGGAACTACGGCGGACACCTGTTCCTGCCCAACAGCTCCATCGGCAACACCGAATGGTCCGGTTCCACCCGCCTCATGCAGGGTGACCACGTGAACGTGTTCTACACGGCCACCACGTTCTACGACATTGCCGAGCGCAATGCAGGTGGCGGCGGAATCGCCCCGGACGCCGTGATTGCCAAGGCCCTGGGCAACATCCACGCCGACAAGAACGGCGTCACCTTCGACGGCTTCAAGCACACCAAGCTGCTGGAACCGGACGGAAAGCTGTACCAGACCAAGGCCCAGAACCCGGGCTTCGCCTTCCGCGACCCGTACACCTTCGTTGACCCGGCCCAGCCGGGCAAGACCTTCATGGTCTTCGAAGGCAACACCGGCGCCAAGCGCGGCGACTACCGCTGCAAGCAGGAAGACCTGGGCTACCGCCCGGGCGACCCGCACGCCGAGGACCTCAACACCCTGAACAACACCACGGGTGCCTGGTACCAGACCGCCAACGTCGGTCTGGCGGTGGCGGAAAACAAGGACCTGACCAAGTGGAAGTTCCTGCCGCCGATCCTGTCCGCCAACTGCGTCAACGACCAGACCGAGCGTCCGCAGATCTACATCCAGAACGAAGACGGCAAGAACAAGTACTACCTGTTCACCATCAGCCACCAGTTCACCTACTCCGACGGCATGCGCGGCCCTGACGGCGTGTACGGCTTCGTCGGCGACGGCATCCGCTCCGACTTCCAGCCCGTGAACAACAGCGGCCTCGCCCTCGGTTCCCCGACCGACCTGAACCTGCCGGCAAACGCTCCGGAGAGCCCCTCCGCAAAGCAGAATGGCCGCCAGTTCCAGGCCTACTCGCACTACGTGCAGCCGGGCGGCCTGGTGCAGTCCTTCATTGACAACGTCAATGGCGTGCGCGGCGGCTCCCTCGCCCCGACCGTGAAGATCAACTTCAAGGGCGGCGTGACCCAGGTGGACCGCAGCTTCGGCCAGAACGGCCTCGGCCCGTTCGGCTACCTCCCCACCAACGTCCGCGTTGGCGGTGAAGGCCTCTACAAGTAGGCCGCAACAAACCAGCGGGGCGGGCGCTGCGAACCGTCTGCCCCGCACCGGCGGGGACCTCCGGCACCATCGGGGGTCCCCTTTCCGCTTCCAGCTCCAGGATTTGATTCCATGTTTTTCCAGAACCCCGCCAAGACTTTCCGCCCGGCACTCTGCGCGGCAGCCGCCGTCGTCGTCGCCTTGACTGCAGGGTGCACCGCACCGGACGTTTCAACGCCGCAACCCCCGACGCCGGACACGCCGTCGGCCGCTTCTGCCGCGGCGCCCTCCGCGGGTGATCCCTGGCGGCCCGCCGTCCACCTGAGCGCGGAACGGAACTGGATCAACGACCCCAACGGCCTGGTGTACGAAAACGGCACGTACCACGCCTTCTACCAGCACAATCCGCATGGCAACTCCTGGGGCAACATGTCCTGGGGCCACTCCACCAGCACCGACCTCGTCCACTGGACCCAGCAGCCGGTGGCCATGGAGGCGAGCGAGGCCGAAGAGATCTTCTCCGGCTCGATCGTGCTCGACAAGGACAACGCCTCCGGGCTCGGCAGTGCCGGGGACCCGCCCATGGTGGCCCTGTACACCAGCGCCTACGGCAAGGGCGGCGCGCGCCCGGCCGGCATCCAGGCCCAGTCCCTGGCCTACAGCCTGGACCACGGCAAGAGCTGGCAGAAGTACAAGGGCAACCCCGTGCTGGACCTTGCCCCGAGTTCCAAGAACTTCCGCGACCCCAAGCTCACCTGGTACGAGCCCGGCAAATACTGGGTGATGACCACGGTGGTGGCCGACGCCCAGGTGGTAAAGCTGTTCAAGTCCACCGACCTGCTGCACTGGGAGTTCCTGAGCGACTTCTCCGGGGTCGGCGCCCAGGGCGGGCTGTGGGAAGTTCCCGAGCTGCTCCAGATGGATGTAGCCGGCGGCGGCAATGACAACGGAAGCGGCCTGAAGAAGTGGGTCATGCTGCTGAGCATCAACCCCGGCGGCATCGCCGGGGGCTCCGGCATGCAGTACTTCGTGGGTGAGTTCGACGGCCGGAAGTTCACAGCCGAAAACGCAGCCGCGCCCGGCGCCCCGTTGAGCGATTCCCAGTGGCTCGATTATGGCGCGGACTTCTACGCTGCGAACTCGATCAACGGCGCCCCGGGCGGCAAGCCCGTGCTCCTTGGCTGGATGGGCAACTGGGACTACGCCCAGCACGTGCCCACCACGCCCTGGCGCGGAGCCATGGCGGTCCCGCGGGAACTGGAACTGGTGCGCGACGGCGGCCGTTACGCCTTGCGTTCGGGCATCGCCGGCGCCGCCGCCGAAGCGCTCGGCAGGGCGGCCGGCGGTGAGGTCCGGCGCAAAGACCTCACCGTCGCAGGTTCTGCCGAACCGGGCTTTGAACCGCTCGGGGGCGACTTCAGCGCCCGCACCCAGCTTCTCGACGTCGAACTCGAACCGGGCGAGGCCTCCGAAGCGGGACTGGTGCTGCGCGGCTCCGCGGACGGAAAGCGGGGACTGCGCATCTCCTACGAGCGTGGAACCGGCACCCTGAAGGTGGATCGCTCCGAGGCCGGCACCAGCAATTTCTCTCCGTTGTTCAGCCCCTACCACCAGGCCCGGGTCCCGCTGAAGGACGGCAAAGTCCGCCTGCGGATCCTGCTCGATTCCTCCTCCGTAGAGGTCTTCACCCCGGAGGGGACCGTCGCCATCACGGACGCTTTCTACCCGGCATGGGACGACACGGAAACCCTGGCGTTCAGCCGCGGAGGCCGCGCAAAGGTGACGATCGCTTCCACCCGCGTTGCCAGTTAAGAAGGCATTGCGGATAGTTTTGTTCCTATGACATCGAGCGATGCCGCCCCTGAGCAGTCAGTTTTCGACCAGTTGATCTCCGCGGCCCGTGTGTGGGCCCGGCAGGATCCGGATCCGGTGACCGCCGCAGCTTTGGACGAGCTCGCCGACCGGGCCGCCGAAGGAATCCCGGCAGCCCGCCAACAGCTTGAAGACAGCTTCAACGGAACCCTGCAGTTCGGCACCGCCGGGCTCCGCGCTGCGCTCGGACCCGGCCCCAACCGCATGAACCGGGTGGTGGTGCGGCGGGCAGCGGCAGGCTTCGCGGCTTTCCTGAACGACGCCGTGTTGAACAACGCGGAGGCGGCCCCCGGTTCCCGGCCGCGCGTCGTCGTCGGCTACGACGCCCGCTACAACTCCGACGTCTTTGCCGCCGAATCGGCCGCCGTCTTCACAGCCGCCGGGATCGAAACCTTCCTGATGCCCTCGGCGCTGCCCACTCCCCTGCTCGCCTACGCCGTGCGGGCGCTGGATTGCGACGGCGGCGTGATGGTCACCGCGAGCCACAACCCGCCGCAGGACAACGGCTACAAGGTCTACCTGGGCGGCCGTGCGGTAGAGGAAAGCGGCCGCGGCGCCCAGATCGTGACACCCTACGATGCCCGGATCGCAGCGTTTATCGAAGCGGTGGGCGGCCTCGAGACGATTGCCCTGGCAGAAGACGGCTGGACCGTGCTGCCGGAGTCGATTTCGGAGAATTACCGGGCCGCCGTCGTCGCCCTGGCCGATCCAGCACGCTTCCCGGCACGGGAACTGAAGATCGTGCTGACCCCGATGCACGGCGTGGGCGGCGAGACCGCTGTCTCAGTGCTCAAGGACGCCGGCTTCCACGATGTGAGCCTCGTCGAAGAACAGGCCCTGCCGGACCCCGACTTCCCCACCGTAAGCTTCCCGAACCCCGAAGAGCCCGGCGCACTGGACCTCGCGCTGGCCGCAGCGGGCCGGCTGGATGCAGACATCGTGCTCGCCAACGACCCCGACGCCGACCGTGCCGCCGTCGCTGCCCGGGACCCCGAGAGCGGGGCGTGGCGGATGCTGCGCGGCGACGAAGTGGGGGCGCTGCTCGGCGCGCATGTGGTGGCGCGATCCGCCGGAAACAACGACGCCGGTCACGAGCCCGCCGCGTCCCAGGCAGTCTTCGCCAACTCGATTGTGTCTTCGCGGCTGCTGTCCCGGATCGCAGCGGCCGCGGGCGCCGCGCACGAGGAAACCCTTACCGGCTTCAAATGGATCTCCCGCGTTCCCGGCCTGGTGTACGGCTACGAGGAAGCCCTGGGCTACTGCGTGGCGCCGGAGCTGGTGCGGGACAAGGACGGAATTTCGGCGTCCCTGCTGATCGCCGAGCTGGCCGCGGCTGCGAAGGCGGCGGGACAGACGGTCTTCGACACCCTGGACGAGCTGTACCTGATGCATGGCCTGCACGCTAGCGACCAGCTCAGCATCCGGGTGGCGGACCTCGGCCTCCTGGACGCGATGATGAACCGCCTGCGTTCAGATCCGCCCGAGGCCTTCGGAGGCTCCGCCGTCGAGCAGTTCACGGATCTTTCCGAGGGCAGCGAACAACTTCCGCCCACGGACGGGCTGCTGTACCTGACCCGGGACCAGAGCCGGGTGATCATCCGCCCCAGCGGCACCGAGCCGAAGCTCAAGTGCTATCTGGAGGTGATCGTTCCGGTGGAGTCGGCCGCGGAACTGCCCGAGGCCCGCGCCGCGGCACGGACTGCCCTGGACCGGATCCTGGCGGACGTGCGGGAAGCGCTGGGGCTGTAAGGCCTACAACTCCACTTCGATGTAGCCGTCCACGATCCGTGCGCCGTAAGTAGCTAGGCGCAGACCGGGATTGCTGAAGCACTCGCCCGTGCGCAGGTCGTAGACCTCTTTGTGCAGCGGCGAGGCGATGGTGGGGCTGCTACCGCGGGAGCCGATGATGCCGCGGGCCATGACGTTGGCCAGGGTGGCGGGATCCTGCTGGGCTACGGCGTAGACCTCATCGGAGGGCAGCCGGAACAGCGCCAGCTGCAAACCGTCGATGAAGGCCGCTTCGCCCCAGGCCGGCTCGAGTTCATTCAGCGGGCAGACGCGGTGCCAGCCTGCCGCAGGGGCCGTACGTGTTTCGCGTTCCAGTACTGCCGTCATGTCTCTTCCTCTCGCCTTGCCGGGATTCCTGCTGGATAAGAAAACGGTAGGCCGGGCACGTTTCACCGGAAGGCCCGCCGTGTGTCCGGCACGTAAAAGAGTGCTCACGGCGCCCGAAATGCAAGCGTGACCCAGAAGTTAAACCCACGAAACAATCGGGAAACTGAGGCGAAACTGGCCGTCCGTACGCTGATAT